>Ga0226835_1000392_pt1 | contig 54652 bp, 36 predicted proteins | sample LAC_MetaG_1_FD_163627 | JGI IMG/M metagenome (GOLD analysis project Ga0226835, IMG submission 163627) | Anaerobic ammonium oxidizing microbial communities from anammox membrane bioreactor (MBR) in UC Berkley, California, United States -... | ecosystem: Engineered > Bioreactor > Anaerobic >...
CCCCAACTGCCTGTGGACCAACGTGTCGAGTCGGTCGAACCTGACCGGCGGGACGGGCAAGTTTGCCATCGCCGACTCGGATACCTGCGGCAGCGGCACCACCATGGGGACTACCCTGACCTCACCGGTGTTCGATATGACCGGTTTCGCTAACGTGGGTATCCAGTTCAAGTACGACTACCGCCACCTGGGCAGCCAGGCGGGCTACGTGGAGGTTTCCTCCAACGGTGGCGCCACCTGGACCACCATTGGCACCCTCAACACCACCACGATTCGTGGCCCGCGCACCTTCGAGGCCGATGTGTCGGCCCACTGGGGCAACAGCCCCAACGCTCGGCTGCGCTTCCGCTTCGTCTCGCCAGGGTGGAACTGGTGGTGGATGATCGACGACGTGCGCACCATCGTGGGTCGCCCGGCTCCGGTTCTGTACGAGGCTTTTGAGGCGACCACCTTCCCGCCCGCCGGTGGCTGGACCAGCCATAATGTGGACGGCGGCGGCACCGCCTGGGCGCGCACAACGACCACGCCGTACAACCTGCCCGGGGCGGCGTGGCACAACCTCTCCACCGCCGGAGTGCAGGATGGGTGGCTGGCCAGTCCTACGGTGACGTTACCGACGCCCGCGGCCGAGTTGTCTTTCTGGGAGCGGGCCACCTCCATCCCCAACTACGTCAAACACAGCATCTGGATCTGCACGACCGGCTGCACCTCCCCGCCCACCAACTGGACGGAGGTGGCTAATCTCGGGCCGGCCACGGCCAGCTGGGCGCGGCGGGCCGTGTCCCTGAACGCCTACGCCGGGCAGGCGGTGCGGCTGGCCTTCCGTTACGAGGGGAACAACGCCGACGCCTGGTTCATTGACGAGGTGCGGGTGGGCGTGCCGGATCCGCCCACGTACCTCGACCCGACGGGGCTGTCGTGTACCCCCACGCCGGGGACCCTGGTGGCCGGGTTTGTCAGGGACGAAAACACCAATCTCCCCATCAACGGGGCCAGGGTGGAGAACGACCTGGGCGGGATGACCACCACCATGGCCACCCCCAACGACCCGGCCATCGGGGACGGGTTCTACATCCTCTACACGCCGCTGCCGGGGGGCTACGGGCCAGCGACGCGGACCTTCACGGCCTCGTTCCCCGGCTACGGCAACGACGTCAAGCAGGCCATCCTGCCCCCGAATACCACCTATCAGATCGACTTCTCCCTCCCCACCGGGTGGCTGACCCTCAATCCGACCTCCCTGTACTCGCGGCTGTACCGCACCGAGGAGGAGCACCAGAACCTGAACCTCAACAACCAGGGCGGTCTGGCGGTCAACTACCAGTTCCTCATCACCGTTCAGAACCCCTCCTGGGCGCACCTGGCGCCGCAGTTCCAGGCGCCGCAGCCGCTGGTGCCGGAGGGGCCGGCGCAGCTCGCCACCGATGCTCGTGGCCTGAACCTGCCGGCGCCTAGACCGGCTGCACCCATGGCCGCCGGGGCCGTCATCCAGAGCTGGGCCACCGGCTTAACCCTGCCGTGGGGCACCGGCTTCGATCAGATCGGCGACCGGGTGTGGGCCTCGAACCCGGCGGCCGGGGGCGGAGACGACAAGGACCACGAATACGAGCCCAACGGCACCAAGACCATGCGCACCGTCAACGCGACCTTTGGCGGTTCGTGGGCGGCGGATCTTGCCTTTGACCCCTTGAACAACAAGCTGTGGCAGGTCAACGTGGGGGGCGACAACTGCATCTACGAAATCGATCCCACGGTGCCGGCTGCCACGGGGCAGAAGATCTGCTACGGGGCGACCACCTCGGAGCGGGGTCTCGCTTACGACCCGATGACCGACACCTTCTTCGTCGGCGGCTGGAACACCCAGACTATCCGGCGCTTTGACCGCTCCGGAACGGTGGTGGCCAGCAAGAACGTCGGCCTCGGCATTTCGGGTCTGGCGTACAACCCCGCCACCGATCACCTGTTCGTGATGACCAACGCGGCACCGAACCTGGTGTACGTGCTGGATGTGGGCAACGACTTCAACGTTCTCGGAAGCTTCGGTATCGCCGGGTTCGGCGATTACTCCGGGGCCGGCCTGGAGTTCGACTGCAGCGGCGCCCTGTGGGCGGCCAACCAGACCGACGGGAAGATGTACCAGGTGGAGTCGGGCGAGACCGGGACCTGTCCGTGGGCGGGTGGTCCGCCATGGCTGCAGTTGACACCTACGTCGGGCAGCGTGGGTCCCTACTCCTCCTCTCTGGTGGACGCTCACTTCATTGCCGACGGAGCTGATCGGTGGGGCACCTATCAGGCCAAGATCATGACCATGCATGACTCGGCCACTCCGGTACCCGACGTCAACGTCTGCTTCATCAAGGCGTTCGACGATGTGCCGGTCGGCCACTGGGCGGACAAGTTCATCCACGCCGTGGCCGGGGCCAGAATTGCCCCCGGGGTGGGTGGCAACTTCCGACCCGAGGACCCGATGACGCGCGGCAATATGGCGCGGTGGCTGCTGCTGGGCCGCTACGGTAACACCTATTCGCCGCCGGTGTGCCAGCCCATCTTCGCCGATGTGGACTGCGACACCACCCCCAACGCCGACTGGATCGTCGACCTCTACAACAAGGGCATCACCGCCGGATGCGGTACCAACCCGTTGCGGTTCTGCCCCGACCAGATCGTCACTCGTCGGCAGATGGCCATCTTCCTCTTGAAGGCCAAGGAGCCTGCCGGGTACACGCCGCCGGCCTGCACGGGCACGATGTTCGGCGACGTGGATTGCTCCCGGTACTCCGACGCCTGGATCGAGGAGCTGGCTCGGAGGGGGATCACCACCGGCTGTGGTGGTGGCAACTACTGCCCCGAGGCGACCACCACGCGGGCGCAGCAGTCGGTGTTCGTGACCCGCACCTGGAACATTCCGCGCTGTCCGTAACGTCAACCCATTGTGGGAGGGGGGAAAACCCCCTCCTGCACGTTTCCCTCGGCCGGGCGGCTTTCCCGCCCGGCCGATTTCCCCTTTTCTGTCAGGGACAGGCGCCCTGGGCTGATTGACAGGCGTGGGGGTGAGGGGCACAATTGGGGGGTGATTCAGTGTGGGCAGTGGCGGTGGGGAGAGGAGAGGTTTGCTGGGTCCGTTGGGGAGCCGTGGTGGCAGGCGGGAGTGGGTGTGGTGGGTGGTTTGCTGTCGCTGGGAGCGGGCGTAGAGGAGGGGTCTTTCTGCGTTGAGTGACGCTGGGTTTGGGGTTACTGAGGGCGTGAAAGGAGGTGGGGTATTCGGGGTTGGAAAGGGATTGGAGGTTCCGGTGTGGAGATGAGGACACGAGAGGAGGAGGTAGAGAGATGAAGGGATGGAGATGGAGTGTGGTCGCAGCCGTGGTGCTGCTGGCTGCTGCGTTGGTTCCACCGGTCGGGGCTGACGAGGTGGGCAAGCGGCCCTCGGTGGTGCGGCCGACAGCGGTGTGGTATCCGACGGCGTTTGCGGTGACGCCGCCGGTGTCGCAGTTGCCGCCGGTGGCGCCGGACGTATCTGGACTGCCGCGGGAGGTGCCGAACCGTCCCGTGAATCCGGCGGAGCTGCCGGTGCTGACCTTCCCTGATGCCAAGGGGCCGCAAGGTGCTCCGCAGGGTGAAGGGGCGATTTCCGGGTCGAGCGGGGCCTATGCGCCGGCGCCGAGTGTGTCCTTTGCCTCGCTGGGGAGCGATCACAACCAGGCGATCGTTGGCTTCCGCGTGGCGCCTCCGGACACCGAGGGGGCGGTGGGGCCCAACCACTACATCCAGTGGGTGAACCTGGTGTGGGCGGTGTACAACAAGAGTGGCGCGCTGGTTGGTGGTCCGTGGGCGGGCAATTCGCTGTGGCAGGCGTTGCCCTCCGGGTCGCCGTGCCGCACCCGTAACGATGGGGACCCCATCGTGCTCTACGACCACGGTGCGGACCGCTGGTTGATGAGTCAGTTCGGGGTGGCGAGTGCGCCGTACTACACCTGCCTGGCGGTGTCGCAGACGCCGGATCCGCTGGGGCCGTGGTATGTGTGGCAGTACCTGTACAGCAACTCCTTGATGAACGACTACCCGAAGTTCGGTGTGTGGCCGGACGGGTACTACATGACCGTCAACGAGTTCGGATCCGGGCAGTCGGCCACCACGGTGTTTGACCGTACGGCGATGCTGGCCGGGGCGGCCAATCCGGCGGCGGTGTACTTCCAGATCGATGCGTTGCAGCCGGCGTTTCCGCAGCCGACGCACTGGGACGGTGGGCCGCCGCCGCCGGCGGGCAGTCCCAACTACAACATTGCCTTCTACGACGATGCGTGGGGCAATCCCATTGATGCACTGCAGATCTGTTCCTTCAGTGTGAACTGGGGGAGTCCGGGGAGTTCCACCTTCACCTGTCCGGCTGGCTGGGGGGATCCCGGGATCATCGATCTGACGGCGGCGGGGTTGTCCTTTGATTCGAACCTGTGCGGGTACAGCCGCGACTGCATTCCGCAGCAGGGGACGTCGCAGAAGCTGGACGCGCTGTCGGATCGGTTGATGTTCCCGGCCAACTATCGCAATCTCCTGGGCACCCTGGGGTACGAGGTGATGGTGCTGACCCATTCGGTGGATGCCAATGGGGCGGACAAGGCCGGGGTGCGGTGGTACGAGCTGCGCAAGTACCCGGCGCAGCCGTGGGCGGTGTATCAGGGTGGGACCTTCTCGCCGGATGCCCATCATCGGTGGATGGGGTCGGCGGCGGTGGACCAGAACGGCAACATTGGGCTGGTGTACTCCATCTCTTCCAGCACCATGTATCCCTCGGTGGGGTACACGGGTCGTCTGGTGGGGGATCCTCTCGGCACCATGCAGACCGAGGGGATTGCGGTGGCTGGTGGTGGGTACCAGAGCGGGGTGAACCGCTGGGGTGACTACGCCAGCATTCACACCGATCCCGACGGCTGTGCCTTCTGGGGGACGGCGGAGTACGTGGCCAACACGGGCAGCTTTGACTGGGATACCTGGGTGGTGGCGTTCACCATGCCCGGGTGCACGCCCTCTGGCTTTGGGACCTTGAACGGCACGGTGATCAACGCCAACACCCTGGCGCCCATTGGTGGGGCGACGGTGCAGGCGGGTGCGTATTCGACCACCACGCAGGCCAACGGTACGTATGCCATGAATCTGCCGGTGGGGACGTACGATGTGACCGCCTCGGCGTTCGGGTATGCGCCGCAGACGGTGAACGGGGTGTCGATTACCGATGGCAACACCACCACGCAGGACTTTGCGTTGACGCCGACGGCGTCGGCGGAGCTGGATGGGTTCGTGGTGGGGCAGGCGCACGGGTGGCCGCTGTACGCCAAGGTGGACGTGAAGGTGGGGGGCAGCACGGTGGCCTCGACCTACACGAATCCGTTCAACGGGTACTACTACTTTGCGTCGCTGCCGGCGTTGCAGAACTACGATCTGGTGGTGACGGCGCAGGTGCCCGGGTACTTCCCCGGCACCCGGACGATCTTCCTGGCCGCCATGGGGCAGACGGAAAACTTCGCCCTCCAGGACAACGGGCAGGCGGCCTGGACCGTCTGCAGGCTGGTCGGTGGCATCAACGAGGGGTTCGAAGGGACCTGGCCGCCCAACGGCTGGACGGTGACCCACGACTCGGGGAACCCCAACTGCCTGTGGACCAACGTGTCGAGTCGGTCGAACCTGACCGGCGGGACGGGCAAGTTTGCCATCGCCGACTCGGATACCTGCGGCAGCGGCACCACCATGGGGACCACGCTGACCTCCCCGGTCATCGACTTTACTGGGATCCCCGTGGTTTCGATTCAATTCAAGTACGACTACTACCACCTGGGCAGCCAGGCGGGCTACGTGGAGGTTTCCTCCAACGGCGGCGCCACCTGGACCACCATCAAGACCTTCAACGTTTCTGATCGTGGGCCCAAGACCTACGAGGCCGATGTGTCCGCCCACTGGGGCAACAACCCCAACGCCCGGCTGCGCTTCCGCTTCGTCTCGCCAGGGTGGAACTGGTGGTGGCAGGTCGACGAGGTGAGGACCTTCATTCCCGCCACACCACCTCCGCCACCGACGGTGCAGTGGACGCAGAACTTTGACGGCGTGACGGCCCCGGCCCTGCCGGCTGACTGGACTTCGACGGTGAGCGCGGGCTCCGGAGGTGTCTGGGCCTCGGCCACCTCAACCCATCACCCGGCTGGTCAGCCGCCTTACTCCTCACCCAATCTCGTGTGGTTCAACTCCTGGCATGTGACAACCGGTAACAATGCGCGCTTGCGCAAGACCACTACCGATGCGATTCCGCCAGGTGGGGCCGGGTTCGTGGGCTTCCGCATGTACCACGATACTGGCTATAGCTCGAGCAACGACCGGGTGCAGGTGCAGTACTCGACCGATGGCACCACATGGGTCAATGCCGGCGCGGCCGTCCCGCGGTACGACGGCTCGACCGGGTGGAAATACCACCAGGTGGAGTTGACCGGCGCTACCGGATCGGTGTACATCGGTCTCAACGGCATCAGTGCCTTCGGCAACGACATTCACTTGGACGACGTGCAGTTCCTGACCGGCTTGCCGGGCACGCCGCCCATCTGGCTCGATCCTACCGGCTTCGCGTGCACCCCCATCCCGGGCACCCTGGTGGCCGGGTTCGTCAAGGACGAAAACACCAACCTCCCCGTCAACGGCGCCAAGGTGGAGAACGACCTGGGCGGGATGACCACCACGATGGCCACCCCCAACGACCCGGCCATCGGGGACGGGTTCTACATCCTCTACACGCCGCTGCCGGGGGGCTACGGGCCAGCGACGCGGACCTTCACGGCGTCTCACCCCGGCTACGGCAACGACGTCAAGCAGGCCATCCTGCCCCCGAATACCACCTATCAGATCGACTTCTCCCTCCCCACCGGGTGGCTGACCCTCAATCCGACCTCGCTGTACTCGCGTCTGTACCAGGCCGAGGAGGAGCACCAGAACCTGAACCTCAACAACCAGGGTGGCCTGGCGGTCAACTTCCAGTTCGTAACAACAGCGATCCCCGCGTCTTGGCCGCACCTGTCACCGGTCACTCAGACGAACGAGCCGGGTGCCCCGGCCTCCATGGGCCCGGCGCCGCGGGTGACGGACAAGCCGTCGGCTCCGCCCCGCACCGTGCCGGAGCTGGCCCAGGCGGTGGTGCCGGCCTTCGGCGTGGACGTGTTCCCGGGCAACAACTTCGTGAAGTGGAACGACGTGGCCGCCCCCGCGAGCTGGAGCATCATCTCTCCGCGGCCGGAAATGTTCTTTGCCGGCGATTTCCGACTGGGTGACTTCAGCAAGCTGTGGGTCCTGAACTTCGACACCAACCAGCTGGCCACCATCAACACGGCCACCGGGGCGGTGACGGTGATCGGCGCCTCCGTGCCGCTGGCCGGACACAGCTGGACCGGCCTCTCGGCGGCGGTGGACGGCACTCTGTACGCCTCCTCCACCAACTGCTCCTCGGCCTCTCAACTCTATACGGTCGATCCGACCACCGGCGCCGTCACGCCCGTGGGCGCGGTGACCAACGCCAACTGCCTCATCGACATTGCCGTCACGCCCTCGGGGGACATCTACGGCGTGGACATCGCCGCGGATACCCTGGTGCGGATCAACAAGAACACCGGCGCCGGCACGGTGGTGGGTCCGCTGGGCATCGACGCCAACTACGCCCAGGGGATGGACTACGACGAGCTGAACGGCATCCTCTACTGGGCCGCCTACAACAACACCACCTCCCAGGGTGAGCTGCGTATCCTCAACATGAACACCGGCGCCAGCACCCTGGTGGGGGCCTTCCCCGGCGGGGCGGAAATCGGCGCCTTCGGCATCGCCGGCTACATCGGCGCCGGCCTGCCGTGGCTGGTGCTCACTCCGAACTCGGGGGCCATCGGTCCGTACTCCAACTCGCTGGTGGACGCCCACTTCATCGCCGACGGGGCGCCACTGTGGGGGACGTACCAGGCCAAGATCATGACCTTGCACAACTCCGCGAACCCGGTACCCGACGTCAACGTCTGCTTCATCAAGGCGTTCGACGATGTGCCGGTGGGCCACTGGGCGGACAAGTTCATCCACGCGGTGGCGGGGGCCAAGATCACCTTCGGCCTGAATGGTCTCTTCTCCCCCGATGCGCCCATGACCCGTTCCAACATGGCCCGCTGGCTGCTGCTGGGCCGCTACGGCAACACTTACGCGCCGCCGCCCTGTCAGGGCATCTTCGCCGACGTGGACTGCGACGCCACCCCCAACGCCGACTGGATCGAGGACCTGTACAACAAGGGCATCACCGCCGGGTGCAGCACCAACCCCTTGCGGTTCTGCCCCGACCAGATCGTCACCCGTCGGCAGATGGCCATCTTCCTCTTGAAGGCCAAGGAGCCTGCCGGGTACACGCCGCCGGCCTGCACGGGCACGATGTTCGGCGACGTGGATTGCTCCCGGTACTCCGACGCCTGGATCGAGGAGCTGGCCCGACGCGGGATCACCTCCGGGTGTGGTGGTGGCAACTACTGCCCGGAGATGACCACCACCCGGGCGCAGCAGTCGGTGTTCGTGACTCGCACCTGGAACATTCCGCGCTGTCCGTAACGTGAACCCGGGGCGGGGGAAACCCCGCCCCACGACCTTACCGGGGCCGGGCGGTTGCCACCGCCCGGCCCCCTCTTTGAAGGTGTCGCCATGCTCCGACTGGCACTGGTGGCGAACGTGCGCACTCCCCCGTACGGGAACAATCTCAACCCCCTGGTGCGGGCTCTTGCCAGCCTGGCCGAGGCGCGCCTCTTCGTCCCCACCGACGACCTCTCCTTCACCCCCACGGGTGGGGCGGCTCCGGCGCCGGTGCCGCCGTCCCTCCTGGCACCTATGGCAGCCTTCGCTCCCCACGCGGTGATCTGTCTCGGCGGGGGGCTGGTGATCCCGCCGGAGGGCCGCGCGCAGCTGCCGGGACAGCCAGTGCTGGTTGGAATAGCCCTTTCCGACCCCCAGGCTCTGCCGACATCACTTGAAGTTGCCCCCGCCTTCGACCTCTTTTTCACCCAGGACGGCGGCTCCCTGCCCAGGTACCGGGAGCACGGTGTGGAGGCCCTGTATTTACCCCTGGCCGCGGACCCCGAGGTGTTCGCCCCACCGGTGGCGGCCCGGAAAAGCTGGGATGTCCTCTACGTGGGCAAGTGGACCCCCTATCGGGATGCGCTGATGTCAGCTCTGGGCGAGATTGCCGCAGTGCGGGTCCTGGCCTACCGGGGCGAGGGGCGCTGGAGGGTGCCGGTGGGGCCCCAGGTGGATGACGAGCGCACCCTGGCCGAGGAAATGAACCGGGCTCGCCTGGTGCTGGACCCAACCCGGGTGGAGCTCCAGCCGGACCCCGCCCGGGACGCCTACCGCATCACGCCCCGGGCCCTCATGGCGGCGGCCTGTGGGGTACCGCCCCTGGTGGAGGATCGCTGCCCTCTGGACGGCCTCCTGACCCCCGGGGAGGAGGTCGCCACCTTCGACGGCACCCCGGCCGGGCTGGCACGGGTGATCCAGGGGCTGCTGGCCGACCCGGAGCGCCGCCGGCAGATGGGTCTGGCGGCCCGCCGCCGGGTGGAGCGGGACCACAGCTGGGCGCATCGGGCTCGCCAGATCCTGGACGCGGTGGCGGAGATCAGGCCTGCCTTCCCCCCGGCGGGGCGGTGAGAGGGCAGCCTCTCGTCAACGACGTCCCCTCCCTCACGGGCCGTACAACTTGAGGCCGAACGCGCGGGTCAAGAAGATCGACATCTGGTCCCGGGGGATGGACAGGTCGGGGCAATAGTTCCCTCCTCCGCATCCCGACGTGATTCGCTGGGCGGCAATGTAGTGGATGTGGGGGCACGCCCCGTCGGTGGGGGGCACGTCACCGAACACCGAGAACCCCCCGGCCCCGCACTGGTACGGCCCCATCCCCGGCACTGTGCCAGTGGGGGGCACGGGCTCCCCTACCAGGGCGCGGGCCAGAAACTCGGCCATCTTCCGGCGAGACACCAGGGTTTCCGGACAAAAGACGTTCGCTCCGCAGGTGTCGGTCACCCCCTGGGCGGCGGTGTAGTGCACCGCCCGACAGCCCGGGTCGGTGGGGGGCACGTCGGTAAACACCGAGGTCCCCCCTTCCACGCAGTTGTAGGGTCCCAACCCGGGGACCGTACCCGAGGGGGGCAGGGGACCGGGGTGGAGCAGGCGAGCCAGGAAGACGGCCATCTGCCAGCGGGACACGGTGCTGGCGGGACAGAAGTTGCCCCCGCCGCACCCCGAGGTTACCCGGTGGTGCAGGATGGTCTCGATGAAGCGGTACCCCCACCGCTCCGGAGGAACATCGCCGAAGCTGCCGCCGATGTGGATGGTCCAGGCCTTGCTGGCGCCGGTGGTGAGCAGCTCGCTCAAGGTGGCGTCCCAGTGGAGGGTCGGTCGACTGGCCGGCACCGGCACGGTGATCTGGTAGCAGTCGGTGCAGCTGGCCTCCCCGCCAGGGGCGATGGTGCCGTAGCTGGCGGAGGCGTCGTCGAGAAGGTAGGTTCCGCCCGGCGGTCCGAAGAAGGACACGGCGGTCCCGGACTGGGTGACGCCGCCGCCCGAGGGGTTGCGCCAGGTGGGGCGCACGAGGACGGTTTCCCCGGGCTCCAACACCCCGTTGCCGTTGCCCAGGGGAGCCTCGTCCAGAGCGAGGGCGATGGCCTGCATCTCCACGGCTTCTACCGTGCTCTGGGCCGAGTTGTTGGCGGGGTTGGCGTCACCGCTCGCGGTGACCGTGAGGGTGGCGGAGAGGGTGCCCACCGCGGTGGGGATGACCGTGACGGTACGTTGGGCGCTGCCGGCGGGAGCAACGTCCCCCAACGCGCAGGTGACAATCCCGGTGTTGTGGGCGCACCCGCCGGAAGCCGACGAGAAGTTCACCGCCCCCGGCAGGGTCAGGGTCGCCGACGCACCCACGGCCGTGCCACTCCCCACGTTGCTGGCAGAAAGGGTGTAGACCAGCTGTCTTCCCACCAGGGCGGGATCCGGGGCGGCAGCCAACCCCGCGGCCAGGTCCGGCGCCCCGGCGACCACCTGGGTGGTGGCCTGGGCGCTGTTGTTGGCGGGGGTGTAGTCGGGCATGGAGGAGGTGACATTGGAGGTGGCGGTGATGGACCCCGAGGCGTTGGGAACGACGGTGATCTGCACGCTGGTGCTGGCTCCGTTGGGTAAGCTGCCGAGGGTGCAGGTGAGGGTGACGCCCGTCAGCGAGCACCAGCCTGTGGCGCTCACGTAGGTGACCGACGCTGGCAAGGTCACGGTCAGGGTCACGGCGGTGGCCGGTCGGGGGCCGCCGTTGTGCACGGTGGCGGTGTAGACGAGGTTCTGCCCGACCCCGACCGGGTCGGGGGCATCCGTGAGCGACAGGCCCAGGTTGGCCTCGTTGATCGCCTTGTAGATGTCCACCCGGCCGTACCCGTAGGTGTTGTTGGGGAACTGGTTGTCAGGGATGCCACCACACACCTGACCCGTGGGGGTGGTGTTGCGGTTGGCCGTCAGGTTCAGGCGCTCCTCCACCTGGTCCACCTGACCGATCCACCCGGGGACCGCCGATAGCAGCAGGGCCACCGCCCCCGCCACGTGGGGGCCGGCCATGCTGGTGCCGCTCATGCTGGAATAACTGTTCCCTGGCACGCTCGACCGCACGCTCACCCCGGGGGCCGAGATGTCAGGCTTCAGACGATTCGATCCGTCCACCGTCACCGGCCCGCGGGAGGAGAAGCTGGCGATGGTGTCCGAGGAGTTGGTGGCCCCCACGGAGTAGGAGGCGTCGTAGATGGCCGGCGGATCCACCACCGAGCCGCAGGAGGAGCCGGAGTTGCCCGCCGACACCACCACCACGATGCCGGCGTTGCGGGTGTTCTCCACCACGGTGCGGAGGACCTGGGGATCGGTGCATCCCTCGCTGGGGGGGCAACCCCAGGAGTTGTTGATCACGTGGGGGGCCTTGGCGGGGTCGGGGTTGCCACCCGCCAAATTGGTGGGGGCGATGAACCACTGGAAGCACTCCGAGTAGGTGGCCGGGGTGCCGTTGCCCTGGTTCATGTTGCGGCAGCCGATCCACTTGGCCTGGGGGGCCATGCCGATCTGGTTGCTGCCACCGTCGTCTCCCACCATGGTGCCCATGGTGTGGGTGCCGTGGGTGTCATCGTCGCAGGGCACCTGGGAGTTGGGGCCGCACACCCCGCCCCCGGAGTGAATGGCGTCGTGCCAGTTGTAGTTGTGGTCCGCGGTGGTGCCGTTCCACCCCCGGTACTTGCTCTTCAAGGCGGGGTGATCCCACTGGTAGCCGGTGTCCTGACCGGCGATGACCACGTTCTGGCCACGGTACCCCATGCTCCACACGCTGGGGGCGCCGGTCTTGGTGATCCCCCACTCGACGGCATCAGGAGCGCTTGTGGTTTCTTCGATCATTGGCCGCTGCAGCGGCACGGATGGGTTGGGCAGGATCTTGGCCACCTCGGGCAGCTCGGCGATGCGGCGGACCGCCTCGTCGTTGCCTCGGGCCCAGATCATGTTCACGATCCAGTAGGAGCGATGGGGGATACCCAGCTCCTGGAGCAGCTTGAGAACCGGTCCCTGGGTGGCCTCGGCCACCGCCTTGAGGGTGCTCATCACCCATGCGCCCCTGGCCTCCTTGCTCTGGAGCTGCCGGGCCGGGGCGGTGTCCGCCTGGGCGTGCAGGACGATGAGGAACTCGGCCTCACCCCCGCCGTGGGTCCTCTCCACCACCCAGGGGTCGATGAACGCCGGGGCTTGAGAAGCCAACGAAAGAGCCGGCTGGCACAGCGCCAGCACCATGAGTAGCTGCCACTTCGCCCGTGAGAACATGGATGATGAGTGCCTCCCCGGGCGGATTCTAGCCCCATACCCGGGCAGGGGAAAGGGGAGGGAGAGGCGCGCAGGCAAGCGCCTTCGGGCTGCTAGACTTCCCCCGCGCGGCAGCGAGATGGCGAAGACGAGGATCTTTCTTTGCGGCTACTACGGGTTCGGGAACACCGGTGACGAGGTCATCCTGCAGGGGATCGCCGCCGCTTTGCGGGCCGAGCTGGGCGAGGTGGAGCTGTTCGTCACCTCCGGCGGTGGCCACCTGGAGGTGCCCGCCACGGCGGTGCCGTGGCAGGATGTGGCGGGGATCCGCCAGGCAGTGCGGTTGGCGGATCTGGTGGTCGTTGGGGGAGGTGGACTCTTCCAGGACTACTGGGGGGTGGACCGGGCTACCCTGGGCACCTCGGCCCACCACGGGATCACCTTCTACTCCTGGCCCCTGCTGCTGGCGGCGGAGGGCGGCGTGCCCGCCCTGGTATGGGGGGTGGGGGTTGGCCCGCTGGCCAGCGAGGAGGGCCGGGCTCTGGTGCGGGAGGCGATGGCCGCCGCCACCTGGGTGAGCGTTCGGGACCGGGCCTCCGCGCGGCTGCTGGGGGAGCTCGGTTTTGAGGGCGGGGTGGAGCTGGTGCCGGACCCCGCCTGGGCCGTCCCCCGCCGGGAGGTGGATCGGGTCGCCATCCTGGCCGAGATGGGGCTGTCCCCGGCGGCGGTGCTCGTGGCGGTGGCGCCCCGGCGATGGCCCGAGGACCGCGTACCCGCCGGGGAGGCGCTCGTGCAGGCCCTGCGGCAGATGGCCCGGCGGTGGCCTCTGGGGGTGGTCCTGGTGCCGTTTCACCGGGGGGCGGGGCGCGATGACGACGAGGCCGCTGCGGCGGAGCTGGCTGCGGCTCTGGCCGGTGAAGTCCCCTGCTGGAGAGTGCCGGCGGGCTGGAGCACCGCCTCTCGCTTCTGGCTGTGCGCCGCAGCGGACCTGACGGTGGGGGTGCGGCTGCACGCCTGCCTGGCGGCGGCCCGGGGAGGTCGGCGGCCGGTGGGGGTGGCCTACGATGCCAAGGTGTTGGCGCTGTTCGAGGAGCTGGCAGATCCTGACGGCGCGAGGGAGCCGGCGGCCTGGACCCCGGAAGAGCTGACCCTAGCGATCGCGGAGCGAGTCGAGCATCCAGACATCGGGCTGGCAACCGCGCGGTGGGAGGAGGCCAGCCGCCGGCCCGCCGTGGTCGCCCGGCGCTTGCTCGCCGAGCCCACCGAGCAGGTCCGAACGAAGCCGCTTCCGCTGGATGGGGGGAGAGCAACCATGGAGCTGAGCCGACGAGCGCTGCAGCGCCGCCTGGAGGGGATTCTGGACAGCCACCGCGCCCCGCGGGAGGTGGTGCTGTTCCTGCCCTCGGTGTACTGGCAGACGGAGGTCTTCCAGCGGCCCAACCAGCTGGCCCTGGCCCTGGCCCGGGCGGGGTGCCTGGTGTTCTTCTGGGAGCCCCCTTCCACCCGGCGCTTTGCCCCCGGCTTTCACCGGGTGGCCCGGCGGCTCTATGCGGGCCACGTGCCGGGGGAGGTGTGGGCCGCTCTGCACGACCCGTTGGTGGTGGCCTTGCCCTACAACCGCGGGTTCGCTGACACCCTCGGCAGCTTTCGTCTGGTCTACGACGTCATCGACCACCTGGATGTGTTCCCCGGGGGGCGGGCCGCCCTCGAGGGCGAGCACCGGCGCCTGCTGGCGGAGGCTCAGGTGGTGACGGCGGTGTCGCGCCCGCTGCTGGAGGAGGTGCGGGTGGTACGCCCCGACGCGGTGTATCTGCCCAACGCCGCGGACCCGGAGGGGATCCGGCAGGCGGTGGCCGCGGCGGTCGGTCGGCCAGCCTCGGCCGACAGGGGGGGCGAGCTGCGGCTTGGGTACTTCGGCAGCCTGGCCGGCTGGCTGGACTACGACCTCCTGGCCGCCCTGCTGGAGGCCCTCCCCGAGGCCCGGCTGGAGCTTCTGGGCCCGGACCTGGACGGCTCCTTTGCCGAGTCGGGGCTGGGGGACCACCCCCGGGTGCGCCACCTGGGAGCCCGCCCCTACGGGGAGGTGCACGCCGCCTTTGCGGCTCTGCATGCGGGGCTGATTCCCTTTCGGATGAACGAAATAACAGCCGCGGTGTCGCCTCTGAAGCTGTACGAGTACCTGGCCATGGGGGTGCCGGTGGTGAGCACCGACCTGCCCGAGTGCCGGGGGGTCCCGGGAGTGTGGGTGGCCCGCTCGGCGGAGGAGATGGCAGGGGTGCTCCGGCAGCTGGTGGCGGGGCAGCTGTCCCTGGACGAGGACGCGCGCGCCCGCTTCGTGGCCGCCAACACCTGGGGGCACCGCGCCGAGGTTCTCCTGGAGGCCGTGGCGGTGGCCCCGCTGCGCCCCCTCCCCCGGGCGCACGGGGAGCAGCTGGCCCGCCGCCTGGCCGAGGCGGAGGCGGGGCGGGAGGAGGAGGAGAACCGGCGAGCCGGACTGGAGGAGGATCTCCGCCAGGCCCAGGGGTCCCTGGCCGAGCTGCACCGGCGGCACCAGGAGCTGGTGGCGGGGTTCGGGGAGCGGCAGCGGGAGGTGGAGCGGCTGACCCAGCTGTGGCAGGGGGAGGCGCGTCGCTCCGGCCGGCTGGAGGCAGAGGCCGAGACGGTGCGGGCGAAGGCCGACGCAGCACGAGCGGATGCCGAGGCAGTGCGGGCCGAGGCCGCCCGGACGGCCGCCAGCCTGGACGAGCTGGTGCGGCGCTACGAGGAGCGGCAGCGGGAGGTGGAGCGGCTGGCCGACACCCTGACCCGCCTCACCAGCACCCGGTGGTTCCGGCTGGCCAGCCGCTACTGGCGCCTGCGGGCCCGGCTGCGGGGGCAAGGCGCTCCCCCTCCCCCCCCGCCGGCGGCGCCGGCAACGGCGGCGCCCCCTCTCGCCCCCGAGCCAGCCCGGCCAGCCGAGCCGGCCGCCGCCGATGAGTCGCTTCCCCCTGGCCCGGACGGCCGTTGCGACTACCTCTTCCTGCCCATCATCGACTGGGAGTTTCGCTTTCAGCGCCCGCAGCAGCTGGCTACCGCCCTGGCCGGGCAGGGGCACCGGGTGTGGTACTGCCGCATCGGCTTTCGCCGCCGCGGCGCGGCGGTGGAGCTCACCCCCAAGGGCGACAACCTCTGGGAGGTCTCCCTGCGCGGGCCCGACCGCAACGTCTACCGGGATGCGCCGGGCCGGCAGGAGGTGGAGGAGCTGTGCGCCAGCCTGGAGGAGCTGCGCCGGCAGGGGGGTCTGGCCGCCCCCGCCCTGGTGGTGGAGCTGCCCTTCTGGTGGCCGGTGGCGCGGGAGCTGGGGCGCCGCTGGGGGGTGCCGGTGGTGTACGACTGCATGGACTACCACCCCGGCTTCTCCACCAACGACGCCGCCATGCTGGCCCTGGAGGAGGACCTCACCGCCGGGGCGGACCTGGTGGTGGTCTCCTCCGCCTGGCTGGAGGAGCAGGTGGCCCCCCGAGCCCGCCGCCTGCTGCGCATCCCCAACGGCTGCGACTGGGAGCATTTTGCCCACCTGCCGTGGCGACGGCCGGGGCATCCCCTCACGGTGGGGTACTACGGCGCCATCGCCGACTGGTTCGACGCTCCTCTGGTGGGGGAGCTGGCCCGCCTGCGCCCCGACTGGCAGTTCCTGCTGGTGGGCTCCACCTACACCTGCGACACCTCGCCCCTGGCCGGGCTGCCCAACCTGCGCCTGGTGGGGGAGCAGCCCTACGCCGAGCTGCCCCGCTGGGTGGAGCGCATGGACGTGCTGATCATCCCCTTCCGCCGTACCCCCCTCACCGAGGCCACCAACCCGGTGAAGTTCTATGAGATCATGGCCGCCGGCAAGCCGCTGGTGGCGGTACCCCTGCCCGAGCTGCTGCCGCACCCCGACCTGGTGGCCTTCGCCGAGACGGCGGCGGAGTTCGCCGCCCGCATCGAGGAGGCGACCGCCACCGAAACGGAAGAGAAGAGCCAGGCGCGCCGAACCTTTGCCCGGCAGCAGACCTGGCGGCGGCGGGTGGAGGCGCTTGCCCCGGCGGTGGCGGAAAGCTTCCCCCTGGCCTCGGTGGTGGTGGTCACCTACAACAACCTCTCCCTCACCCGGGCCTGTCTGGCATCGGTGCTCACCCGCACCGCCTGGCCCCGCTTCGAGGTAATTGTGGTGGACAACGGTTCCACCGACGGCACCCCGGCGTACCTGGAGGAGCTGGTCGCGGCCGATCCTCGGGTACAGGTCATCCTGAACGCCGACAACCGCGGCTTTGCCGCCGCCAACAACCAGGGGCTGGCCCGGGCGCGGGGGGAGTACCTGGTGCTGCTCAACAACGATACGGTGGTGGTGCGGGGGTGGCTCGATGGCCTCATCCGCCACCTGGCCGCCCACCCCGAGTGGGGCCTGGTCGGCCCGGTCAGCAACTGGATCGGCAACGAGGCGCAAATCCCGGTGGGCTACAGCACCCTGGAGGAGCTGCCCGCCTGGGCTGCCCGCCACTGCCGCCAGCACGACGGCCAGGCCTTCCCAATTCCCGTACTGGCCATGTTTTGCGTGGCCATGCGGCGGCAGGTGTTCGAGCGGGTGGGGCCGCTGGATGAGCGCTTCGGCATGGGAATGTTCGAGGACGACGACTACGCCGAGCGGGTACGGCAGGCGGGGCTGGCCGTGATGTGCGTGGAGGACGTCTTCGTCCACCACGAGGGCAAGGCCGCCTTCAAGCGCATGGACGAGGAGGCCTACCGCCGGCTGTTCGAGACCAACCGCCGGGCCTTCGAGGAGAAGTGGGGGCGCCCCTGGCAGCCCCACCGCTACCGCGGCCAGTAGTCAGGGGCCCCGCCGGCGGCGGGCGAGGAAGCGGCGGCGGTTGGCCTCCCACAGGGCGTCGAGGTCCCGCGGCGGGAGGGTGGCAAAGGCCGCCCCCTGCAGGTGGTGGACGAAGCTCTCCCGCAGGCAGGCCAGCCGCCACCCCGCCGCCCGGGCCCGCCGGCAGAAGTCGGCGTCCTCGAAGTAGCCTAGCCCGTACCCCTCGTCCAGCCCCTCGAGCTCCTCCCACACCCGCCGCCGCACCGCCACGCAGAAAAAGCCCAGCTCGCCCATGGCCAGCGGGCGCCGGGGAGTGTTGGCCTGCCCGCGGGCGAAGCCGACGAACTCCTCGAGGGTGCGGTAGGAGGCCCGCACACGCGCCCGGTTGCCGGCGGCGTTGGTGGAGGGGCCCACCAGGCCTGCCTCGGGGTGGGCGAGGAGATGCTGCACCAGCGGCACCTCCCACCCGGGGGACACCACCACGTCGTGGTTGAGGAGGGCGAGGACCTCGCCCCGCCCCGCCGCCACCCCCAGGTTGGCGGCCCCGGCAAAGCCCAGGTTGGTCTCGCTTTCGATCACGCGCACGCGGCCGTCCCCATGCGCCGTCTCGCGGGCGGCGGCGCCGGCCCCGTCGGGGGAGGCGTTGTCCACCACCAGCACCTCCAAATGCGGCCAGGCGGTCCAGCGGCGCAGCGCCTCCAGGCACAGGCGGGTGAGCCCCGGGTGGCGGTACACCACCACCACCACCGTGAGGAGGGAGAAGAGGGCCGCCGCCGCTTCGCCCAGGGGTGCGGCGGGCTGCTCCAGGAGGGCCGCTGGCCACCCCAGGGTGCGCCCCAGCCGTACGGCCGCCTCCGCGTGCCCCCGCTCCAGAGCCACCACGCACCCCACCGGGTGGGGGGAGCCCGCCGCCCCGGCCAGGGCGTCGCGGAGGCGGGGCCCCTCCCGGGGGAGCTGCCCCCCGCCCATCACCGCCCAGCCGCCCCCCGGCGGGGGGAGGGAGGGCGGCAGCGGCGCCTCCCCCACAAGGGCCAACACCGGCCGGGCTGGGGGCAGGCCGGGCAACTCCGCCAGCCACGACCCGGGGGGCGAGGGGGGGGCGGCACGGGGGGGGAGGGGCAGGAGGGCCAGCACCCGGCGCCGCCAGGGCAGGGGCAGCAGGGCAAAGCGATCGCGCAGGGCGGCCCAGGGGTGGCGCAGGGACGGCGGCAGCCCGCGCCAGCTGCGGCGGCGCGGCTGGGTGGCGACCGCCGGCCACGGGGTGAAAAGGGGCACCAGCGGGGACGCCCTGCTCACGACGGTGAGGGGGGAGGCGCCACGGCGTCCGAGGCCCGGTAGGCCGCCAGCACTTCCTCCGCCTCCCCCACGGCGGCGACGCGACCCCGCTCCAGCCAGACAGCCCGGCGGCATAACCGGGCCAGGGAGGTAAGGTCGTGGGAGACGTACAGCACGGTGGTGCCCTCCCGGCACAGCTCGCCGATGCGGTCGGCGCAGCGGGCCCGGAAGAACTGGTCCCCCACCGCCAGCACCTCGTCCAGCAGCACGATGTCGGCCCGCACGCTGGTGGCCACCGCAAAAGCGAGCCGCGCCAGCATCCCCGAGGAGTAGGTGCGCAGGGGGGCGTCCACCACCTCCTCGAGCTGGGCAAACTCCACGATCTCGGAGATGCGCCGCCGTGCCTCCCGCCCGGGGATGCCCAGTAGAGAGGCGTTGAAGAGGATGTTCTCCCGGCCGGTGAGCTCCCGGTCGAAGCCGGCGGCCAGCTCGATCACCGGGGCCACCCTCCCCCACACCCGCACCTCCCCCCGGGAGGGAAAGATGATCCCCGCCGCCAGGCGCAGCAGGGTGGACTTGCCGGCGCCGTTGCGCCCCACCACCCCCCATGTCTCCCCGGCCCCCACTGCCAGGTCAACCTCCCGCAGGGCCCAGAACACGTCCTCTTGCTGGGTTCGCTGCCCCAGGCCGCGGATGAGCAGCTCCTTGAGGCTGCGCTGCACCTCCCGCCGGGGCGGGAAGTGCACGGACACGCTGGAGAGAGTGAGGACGTGCATGGCGCTAGAGATGGCGGAAAAAACCGGGGGAGAGGTGGCGGATGACCAGCCACCCCAGCAGCAGTGACCCGGCCGCCCAGGCGGCGGCGACGGCAACGTGGTGCCATGAGGGCAGCTGACCGTGGAACACCGGGGTGCGGATGAGCTCCGAGAAGTGATAGAGGGGGTTGGCGTAAATCAGGGGCCGAAAGCGCTCGGGGACGATCTCCAGGGGGTAAAAGATGGGGGTGAGAAACATGAAGATGTAGCTGCCCGCCTGGTACATGAGCCGCACGTCGTCGAAGTACACCGCCACGGCCGCCAGGGCCCAGGAGCACCCCAACACGAACAGGAAGAGCAGCAGCGAGGACGGCAGCACTGTTACCAGGGCCCAGGAGAAGGGGGCCCCCGTGAGGGCCATCACCAGGCCCAAGGGCAGGTACGAGAGGCCCAGGTTCACGAACCCCGACACCACCACCGAGAGGGGGAAGAGGCTGGGGGGGACGTACACCCGCCGCAGGATCGGCCCGTTCCAGGCCATGGAGGTCATGGCGGTAGTGGTGGTCTGCAGGAAGAACTGCAGCACCAGGTAGGCGGGCAGGATGTAGGCGGGGAAGCGCCCGGCGTTGCCGGCGAACAGGGTGCCGAAGACGACGGTGAGGATGACCATGAAGATCAGGGGATTCAGGAAGGTCCACAAGAAGCCCAGGAGCGAGCGCTTGTAGCGCACCGTGAGGTCGCGCCGAACCAGGTTGACGAGCAGCTCCCGGCGGGCGGCCAGCTCGCGCACCTCCTCACGCAAGGGAACCCGCCGGCCGGCGATGCGCACCAGGGTGGGTGGGCGTGCCGCCACGGGGGGAGTATAGCCCTGCCGCCGCGGCCCGGCGTCTTACCTGGGCTCGCAGCCAGTGGTGCACCGTGCCGCGCGGTTTCGTCCGAGCGGCTGTGGACGTTGGGGAGGGCCGTGTATGCGGTCTTACGCCGGCGGTCGGCGCGGAAACGGGGTGGGACCGCCTCGGCGGCAGGCGGGGCGGCCCGGTCGCTGGCTGGGTGGGATCGCCTTTGTTACGATACCCCTGGGTCTAGCGGCGGGCAGCGGCATGCACTGTTGGGAGGAACACACAGTCATGGGCGGGCGCTGGAAACGTTTCGCGACCTTCGGCATCGGGGTAGCCTTCTGTGCGGCTTTCGGCGCCCTCTTGGGACAATCCTTCCAGGCGCTGCTCTCCGTCGATGAAGGCTACAACCTAGAGGTGGTGGACACCCTGGCCCGCACCGGGGTGTACGCCTCCTACGGCAACCACCGCTTCGACGCGGCCTGGTCCAGCCCCCGCAACTGGGGGCAGCTCGCCCAAGACTTACAGCAGGCCCCCCCCGAGTGGCCCTTTGACCCCCGCGTGACCACCGGACCGGCGGTGCTCGCGCCGCTGGCCGCTGCCTACGCTATGACGGACCGCAACATCCAGGCCCTTCGCGGGATGATGTGGGGCTTCTGGCTGCTGGGGATGGCGGCCATCTGGCTACTCACGCCCAAAGGGGAACACCGTCTCTTGGGTTTTCTTTCCGCCGCGGCCATTTTCTGTACGTTCTGGTTCGGGTTCCATCCCAGCGCCGTGCTGGGGGAGATCCCGGCGGCGGCCTCCTTCCTGTGGGGCTGCTGGGCCCTCGGGAGGGGCCGGCCGCTGCTGGCGGGCCTTTTCTGGGGACTGGCGGTGCAGGCCAAGTTCATCATGCTGCCCGCCGCTGCGCTGGGGGTGGGGGTGGCGGCGTGGTATGCGCGGAGGGCGCGGCCCCTGGGCACCGCCGTGCCGTTGGCGGCGGGGGTGGCCCTCCCCCTGCTGGCCTTCGAGGTCTACCGTCTGGCCGTCCTGGGCTCCGGGGAGGCCTGGCTGGCCTCCTGGGGCGAGTTCCGGGCCTTCAGTGCGGAGCAGTCGGGGCCGTGGGCGCTGCGTCTGGTTGGTGAAAAACTGCACAGCCTGCGCGTCACCGGCCCCGGCCTGGCCCTCGGCGCGGCCTGGGCTTTGGCCCTGGCGGGCAGGCTGGCTGCCCGCCCGGCGGGGGCGCCGCCGCAACCCTGCGCCGGCCCGGTACTGCCCGCCCTCTGGCTGGGGGGGTTCGCCACGTGGACCTTGTGGTTCGGGTTTTCGGCCCAAGCCAGTTACCGCCAGGGCCTGCCCGGCGCCGTGCTGCTGTACGCGGCGGGGATGTGGAGCAGCCGATGGTGGGCGTGGCGTGCGGAGGCCTCCCTGTCCCGCGGGCGGCGGCTGGTGGCGGGGGCCGGCCCGGTCTGCATCGCGGCCCTGGTGGCGGTGTCGTTGGGCCAGTGGGCGCACCGGGTGTTTTCCTTCGCGGGGTGGGAGGACGGCTTCCGCGGCCAGGTGGCCGCCGCCCAGGCCCTGGTGCGTTCGGGGGCCGCGGGAATCTCCCCGCAGATTCGTTATTACGAACCCTTTCCCTTCCTCACCGGGCTGCCCGTGGCCCTCTGCCCCACGCCCCGCCACGCCCTGGTGGCCACCTTGTGGGCCCACGCGATTGCGGGCAAACACCGCGAGGAGCTCAAGGAGCTCTGCGGGGAGGTCATCGCGGAGAATCGGGACGTACTCATCTGCTTCCCCAGGGCCGCGCCGGCCGCCCCCCAGGAGGTCACCGTGGTCATCGCCGACTGGGGACCCCGGGAGACACGGCGGGGGGTGGTGCCCAACCGCCAGCCCTCCGGGGAGGGGGCGTTCTGGTTTACCCTGCAGCAGCCGCCGCCGCTGCCGCCCAAGCTCTTTCTGGTGCTGGGCGACGCCCTGGTGGGGCCGGTGACCTGGAGCGGCGACGCGACCTGGTTTTCGGCCCTGCTGCCCGCCCGCCTGGTGCGGCGTCCCGGCGCCTTCAGCGTTCGCCTGTGGGAGGCCTGCGGACATCAGGTTACCGAGGTGGGCGACTTTCACGTCCGCGGCGAGGAGGGCGGAGGCCGGGATTGGAAGCCCGGTCGGAGGTAAAGCCCGAGCGCGGGACCGCGCCTTCCTGGGCGGCGCCGACGCCCTTGCCATGGCGAGGCCGGCGCGCGTCGCAGCACTGAGGCTATTCTGGCTTCCTCGGCTTTCTGGCGCCGCGCCGGCCTCCGGCGGGCGCCTCCGGGCCCCCGGGAGACCGGCCGTTTGCCCCCGGGGTGGGTCGCAGCGCACGCCATGGCCAGGGGGCGGGCGGCCGCCGGGGTGTGCAGCTTACGGGCGGGGCCGCACGTCAGCCGGAGGGGCGGGAGGGAAGAGGCGGAACATCAGCAGTCCCGATAGCGCGTAGGCGGCGCACAGGGTGGCGAGGTCAAAAGCAGCCCGCCCCAAAAAAAGGGTTCGTAGGAGGTCCGGTACACCGTTGGTGAGGAGTGTGGAGACGACCTCCACGGCGGAGACGCCGAGCAGGAAGTACCCCAGTTTGGCCGCGGTGACCAGGTGAGGAGTGCGAGTTTTTTTGGCGAGAAAGAAAAGCAAAAGATACAGCGAAACAATCATGACAACAGTAGTCGCTGTCACGAAGAAGTGGTTTGTGAGACGAGTCCAAAGAGAAAATAAAGAAGACCACCGAACGTTTTGAGGAAAGGACTCGGGAAGCATCGGATATGGAGGCCTGAAATCTCTTAAGGTTTCACGGGCAAGCTGCAAACTGCGAAGAAAAGCCTTAGGCTCTGAAAGATACACGCGCAGCGCGTGATAGTAGTGCACCTTGTTAATAAATTTTGGCTTACAATCATTTTCAAAAACATCATCATAGAGCCGATTGATACACTGCTCACCCGAGTCGAAGCCGAATTGCAAGAGGTGTTTTGCTGGGTTGGCGGATGTGCTCAAGGCACCGTAAAACAGTGCGGAGTATTGGTAAATGCCTCGCATGGCGGGGTTTTGGAGGTGCCAAACAACGACGCCGACACCCACGGTGAGCATGGCCGCCATCAGAAAAAAAATAGGGCGCAGATTGGTCTTTATCGTGGGCAAGAGTATTAAAAGTACGAGTGCAATGATAAAGATATGGTTCATGCGCACGGCCACAAGGAAAAGGAAGATAGATAAAGAAACAATGGTCCAGATAATATTTCGAAAACAAACAGCAAGACCAATGCTAAATGTTAGAAATATCAAAGAAAAAAACGCTGGAAACTCTCGAAAAAATGTGTTTATATATGAGGCATAGGCATCATCAGCAAACATGAGTAGCGCGAGAATGGCTGTCAGCAGCGCAGGGATTGTGCGAAATTTTGAAAATTGGCTGGTTTCCTTTTTTAGTAAACGAAAAAACAGCAGAAATAAAGCGAATCGCAAGGGGAGGGTGGCTATGGGGAGACTTAGGTGCGAAGGGGACCAGAACAAGGTGTTTAAAAGAAAGCCAGGAGCGAGGAGAAGGGGAGCTGCACTGAAATGCCACAGTGGCCGAGGGGCGCCGATTTCCCAATAGGGCAGGTAATAATGAAAAAAGCGTCTTTTCCATTCTGGATCAGCGGTAGAGGGCCAGTTTTCCGAAAACCCCGCAGGTTTTGTAACATACCAACTCATGTATCGTGAGAAATCACCATTGTCAGCAAGGCCTATATTCCAGCGAGCAAAAAAGATGAAAAGAAAGAACCCGAGCAGCGCGAGGCGCACGCAAGAGAAGACGGCGCCGGAGCCCCCTGGCGTGGTTGTGATGAGGTTTCGGTACGAATCCATGGCCGGAACACCTCCGTCACAGGCCTGGAAAAAACAGGCAGTGCGTCGCAGGTAGTATACCTGCCCCGGCCTGGTGAGGCCAGCGCGCACGTTGCCTCATCAAGAATCGACTCGACGGGGAATCGTTGCCTCACATAAGAAACGATTCGAAGCGCGTTGGTTGGAGAGCATGCTTCCCCAGGTGGGAGGCAGGGATGAGGCCGCCGATGAGTGACAGGGCTGTGTTGATCAAGCATTTCAGCCGGCGATACCGGGCCTGCCGGAGCAAGAAGGAGCGGAGCCGGCTCCTGGACGAGTTCGTGGCGCAGACGGGCTACCGTCGGTCCTACGCGGCGCTGCTGCTGCGCCTGGAGGGTCGGAGGGTGCGGCTGGGGCCGAGGCTGGTGGTGGTTGGGGACGCGCGGGTGCGGGCGAGGCGGCCGCGGCCGCGGGTGTACGACGCGGCCGTAGTGCGGGTCCTGGTGCGGTTGTGGGAGCAGCTCGACGAGCCATGTGGCAAGCGCCTGGCGCCGGCGTTGCCGAGGGTGATCGAGGCGTTGGAGCGCCACGGGGTGCTGCAGCTGGCGCCTGTGGTGCGGTCCAAGCTGCTGGCCATTGCGCCGACGACCATCGATCGCCTGCTGGCCGGGGAGCGCCGAGCTCGCAGGCTCAAGAGCCGGGCGAGGACCAAGCCGGGCACCCTGCTGCGTCAGCACATCCCCATTCGTACCTTTGCCGACTGGGATGAGGCACGGGCTGGGTTTATCGAGGTGGACCTCGCCGGGCACGACGGTGGCCTCGGCCGCGGCGACTTTATCCACACCTTGACGGCCACTGACGTGGCCACCACCTGGACCGAGCTTGGCACGGCGCGCAACAAGGCGCATGTCCACGTCTTCGCAGCGTTGCGCCAGGCGATCGGGAGGATGCCGTTCCCGATTTTGGGCATCGACTGCGACAACGGGGGGGAGTTCATCAACCGGGAGATGAAGGCGTACTGTGAGGACAACGGCATCACCTTCCTGGAAGTGCTAGGACTGAGCCGGAAAACATCAGTTGAAAGCAAAAGCAGCGCGGCGGGAAGCGCGCGCTGACGGTTTTGCGGGTCGCGGGCGCCAGGGCCGAGGGGCTGCAAAGTGCGCCAGGTTCGTGAGTTGAGCAACTGTTACCACAGTTGGCATGGCGGCGATGCGTTCGAGGAGGACGGCGAAGCGATCTCGCCATCGACCTCGGAGGCCCAAGCGGAGCACCGGTGTGCGGCCGGTCGCACCGAGGATCGCGCCAATCACCAGGGTGGTGCGGCGGATGGTTCCCAGGTGTGGTGTTTCGTCGTGGAGGACGAGCCGTTTGAACAGGTGCATGAGGTTGAACAGCAGGCAGATCAAGCGAAAGACCGCCTCCGTCCCGAAGAACGACTGCAGGCAGAAGCCGTGGACCGAATAGTCCTGCTTGAGCTCCTTGATCCCCTTCTCGCTGTCAGCGCGGCCGTTGTAGAAGCGCCAGACCTCTTCTGGCGGACCACCCAGCGAGGTGATGACCGCGTGGTAGGTGGAGTCCGGGTCGTCGAACAGGCGACGGCCACGAGCCTCGGGTCGCCTGCGTATCTCCTCCCGAACCAGGATCAAGCGGCGTGGGCGCGGCCACTGGTAGCTTTGATACGCGACCTCTCCTGCCTCCAGACCTGGACCGAAGGGGCGCCACTCGGGGACCCGGAGCACGGTCCGCTTCACGAGCGGGTTCATTCGCACCGCAATCGCATAGTCCAACGAACGCGCCTCGAGCTCGTCGAGGAGTGCGGTTTCGAAGAATCCGGAGTCGGCGCGAACAGCTCGCACTCGCATCCCTGCCCGCGCCAGCACCTCCGCCACAAACTGCCTGACCCCACGCGAGCTGGAGGTGTTGCCGCTGCGCAGCCAGCCGTGGATGATGGTCTTGGCGCCCGCGGCGATCGCCAGCCGTGGGTGGTGCGACGGCCGTCCATGCTGGCGCGGGTTGTGCCCTTTCACGCTTCCTTCCTGCCTGCCATACCGCTCGAAGACGGTCGAGTCGAGGTCAATGACCTCGCCTTCTGGCAACTCCTTCAAAGTACTCATGAACAGGGGGTTGAGCACGTCACTCAGGTGCTCGACCTGGCTCTGGACGAACCCGCCGAAGTACCGGGTCAGTGTCATCGCCGAAGCCAGTCGCTTCACGCCCACCCCGCCCCGGATCACCTCGTCCTGCCGGATCCGCTCCACATGCGAGAACCGACTGCCACCCGTCAGCACCGTCGCAAACAGGCTCAAGGCAATGTCCTCGACCGGCACCTGGTTCGGTGACCGCCGCCCATCTGGCAGCGCCGACCGCAGAAACCTCCTGATCCCCAGCCGGTCCAGGAACCGAATCACCCCCACCAGCCCACCCCACCCACTGACCGGCCGTCCCGTGTACTCGACTCTCAGCTCCCCCAACCCGCTCTTCCTGCTCCAATTCGTGTGCGCCGTTCTGTCCCTCCTTCCGGTACCACGGACTCTTGGTAAACCGATGATACCCAGGATCTTCAGAACGGTGCTCTGCCTCTTCTACCAGTCAACTGCGGTTTTCGAGTTGAACGCGCCGGGGCCGGTGCCGATTTTCGGGCCGAGAGGTCCTCGGCGAGTGCCGTGCTTCGGTTGCGCGCCGGCCAGCGGCTCCTACCGGAGGTGCGACTCCCTGGGGGCGGGGCGGCCGGCGGTGGCGTACTCGTAGGTTTCCTGGACCTGGTCGATGCCGAACTGGATGGTCATGGTGATGTGGTTCTGCAGATCCTCGTCCAGCCCGGCGGCGTGGGGGTCCCGGCGCAGGATGTTGAGGCAGATCTCGTTGAGGGTGGCCAGGGCGTAACAGAGCTCTTCCATCTTGAACCCCTGCTGGAAGCGGCGCTCGGCCAGGTCGCGGCAGTAGGCCATGAACAGCCCCTTCTGTCGGGTCAGGACGGCGTTGGCCAGGCTGCGCAGGATGAGTCGATGGTTCCACTCGTGGTCCTCGAGGGCGATGGCCTGGTAGGAGGTGAGGTGTTTCTGCCCCTCGGGGCCCAGGAGGAAAGCGGTGAAGGCCTCGGAGATGGCCTCTTCGTGCTGCTCCAGGAGGCGATGGATAATGAGGTTGGGCCGCAGGCGGGCCACCTTCATCGCCTCCTGGTTGCGCCGCAGCCACTCCACCGGGTTGGAGCGTAGGTTCTCGATCAGGAAGGGGATCCTGCGCATGATGGACAGGCGCGGGCGCGGCGCCCACCCCAGGCGGCGGCGGGTGCGGCTGGCGTCCACGGTGAGTTGCAGGTCGATGTACCTGGCCATCCAGGGACGTTCGAAGGGGCGGTTGCCCAGCAGGCGACCGATCACGTCCAGCGTCCACATGCCGGGGTAGCACAGGAACTTGGGCATCAGGATGGGACGGATCTCGCGGCCGTAGTAGTAGGCCGTGGCCATCTCGAACAGCTCCCAGTGAGTGACTGCGCCGTCGGGAGAGCACTGCAACACCTCGCCGGGCTTGAGGTCCGCCTCGTTCTCCAAGAGCGTCTGCAGGAACACGGCGGCGTCGCGAACGTGCAGGTACGGCACGGCGGACAGCCCCTTGCCGCCCAGCATGCGAGCGTTCCAGCGGCGGGACAGCCAGGTGTCCAGAAAGACGTAGAGGGGCGGATACTCGCACCAGTCGGAGAACAACGCCGCGAAGCGCACGATGACGGAGGGGAAGAGGTGGCTGCAGGCGCGCACCATGTCCTCGCCGATGCGCTTGGTCACCGAGTAGATGTGCTCTCCCAGGGGGGGCGTGTCCTCGGTGATCGCCTCCCCCGGCCTGGGGAAGGGACAGGCGGCCACCGAGGAGGCAAAGACGAAGCGGCGCAGCCCCAGGTCGGCTGAAAGCTCCAGGACGTTGGCGAGGCCGTCGATGTTGGTACGCCAGTACTCGGGGTGCTCCTCGCCGGTGAAGTCGTAGTGGGCGGCCAGGTGGAGCAGGTAGTCAGCTCCCCCTTCGGCGCGGATGCTGTCGAACACCCTGGCCAGCGATGCCTTGTCGCCAATGTCCACCTGGTGCCAGCGAATGTTGGCATGCACGGGCGCCCCGCACTCCACCTGGGAGCGGCGGCCGAGCCCGTAGATGAGATAGCGGGAGCGGATCTGCTCCAGCAGGTGGCGGCCAATGAACCCCGAGGCCCCGGTCACCACCAGGCGGGGCAAGGTGCTGGCCGAGGTCTGAATCGTCCGCATCGCCGGGGCAGTATAGTCCAGGGGCTGCCTCGTGGGCGTGTATACTGACGATCGACCCGGTTCCGGCACCCCCCCTGATCCGCGTACCGCCGTGTCAGGCCAAGAGGGCGAAGCGATGCACGAGTTGGGATTGGCCATGGACATTTACCGCACCTGCCGGGAGGCCGTGGTTCCCCACGGACCGGGTCGGCTGGAGTGGGTGAAGGTGGCGATCGGGGAGCTCACGGCGGTGGAGCCGGAGTTGCTCGCCTTTGCCTGGCAGGCGGTGACCCAGGACGGTCCCGATGCCGGCGCGCGCCTGGAGGTGGAGTGGCGGGCGGCGCGACAGTGCTGCCCCGGCTGCGGCGGGGCCGTGGAGCGACCGCGGGGAGCCTGGCTGTATCAGTGTCCCACCTGCGAGCGGGTCCTGTCGGTCGAGGGGGGGGAGGAGCTGGAGGTGCTGTCGGTGGGTTTTGTCCCTTCGGGGGAGGGAACAGGCGATGAGTGACACGGTGGATGTGCGGCAGCGCATCCTGGCCGCCAACGAGGCGGTGGCCGCCGAGCTGCGCCGCAGCTTCCAGGCGCAGGGGACGCTGGCAGTCAACTTGATCTCTTCTCCGGGGTCGGGCAAGACGACCCTGCTGGAGCGCACGGTGGAACGGCTGGCTCCGCGGCTTCGCCTGGCTGCCATCGAGGGGGACATCGCCACCGAGCGGGACGCCGAGCGGCTGCGCCGGATGGGGATTCCCGCCAGGCAGATCCTCACCGGCGGTGCGTGTCACCTGGACGCCCGCCAGGTGCAGACCGCCCTGGCCGAGGCCGCCTTTCCCCCCGTGGATGTGCTGTTCATCGAGAACGTGGGCAACCTGATCTGTCCCACCTCCTACGATCTGGGGGAGGACTTCAAGGTGGCGCTGCTGTCGGTGGCCGAGGGGGCCGACAAGCCTTTCAAGTACCCGGCGATCTTCGCCCGCGCCGAGGTGACGGTGATCACCAAGGCGGATCTCTTGGCTCACGTGGACTTTGACCTGGAGGCGGTGCGCGCCCAGGTGGCCACCTTGCGCCCCGGGGGGGAGTTCGTCGTCACCTCCAGCCGCAGCGGTGAGGGGATCGAGGGGTGGTGCGCCCTGCTGGAGCGGCGGCTGGAGGCCAAGCGAGCGTGAGGCGGGCGCGCTTCCGCCTCGTCTGCCGCGGGGTGGTGCAAGGGGTAGGGTTCCGGCCGACGGTGCACCGGCTGGCCACCTCCCTGGGGCTTGCGGGGTGGGTGCGCAACTCCCCCGACGGGGTGGTCATCGAGGTGGAGGGGGAGGCGACGGCGGCAGCAGGGTTTGCACAGACGCTGGCGGCGGCGCTGCCGCCCCTGGCCCGGCTGGATGAGCTGACCCAGGAGCAGGTGGCGACCCAAGGTGAGGAGGGGTTCCGGGTGCTCACGTCGGAGCGGGGGGCGCGGCGACGGGCGCTGGTGCCCCCCGACACCGCCCTGTGCGCCGATTGCCGGGCCGACATGGCCAACCCCGCCGACCGTCGCGCTCGCTACCCCTTTACCACCTGTACGAACTGCGGTCCCCGCTTCACCCTGGTGCGCTCCCTCCCCTACGATCGGGAGCGCACCTCCATGGCGTGCTTCCCCCTTTGCCCGGCCTGCCGGCGGGAGTACGAGGACCCCGCCGACCGTCGCTTCCACGCCGAGCCGGTGTGTTGCCCCGCCTGCGGCCCCCGGTTGTGGCTGGTCCGCCCCGCTGCGGGCGCCGACACCGCCTGCGGACCCCCCTGGCTGGAGGGTGGGGAGGCGGTGGCGGCGGCGCGGCGGGCCCTGGCGCGGGGGGAAATCGTGGCGCTCAAAGGGGTGGGGGGCTTCCAGCTCGCCTGTCTGGCCCGTGACGAGGCAACGGTGGCCCGGCTGCGGCAGCGCAAGCACAGGCCGTCCAGGCCCCTGGCCGTGATGGCCCGGGATCTCGGGCGCGCCCGCCAGCTGGTGATCCTGGGGCGCGAGGAGGAGGCCCTGCTCGCCTCCCCCCGGGCTCCCATCGTGCTGGCGCCCCGCCGCCCGGGAGGAGGCGTTGCCGAAGGGGTGGCGCCGGGCCTCGAGGAGCTGGGGGTGATGCTGCCCACCACTCCGCTTCACGAGGAGCTGTTTCGCGATGCTCCCTTCGCGGAGCTGGTGATGACCTCCGGCAACCTCTCGGACGAGCCCATCTGCCGCGGCAACCGGGAGGCGGTGGCGCGCCTGGGGGGCATCGCCGACGCCCTTCTCCTGCACGACCGGGATGTGGTCCGGCGGGCCGACGACTCGGTGGTGCGCAGCGCCCCCGACGGCCCGGTGGTGGTGCGGCGAGCCCGCGGGTACGTGCCCGAGCCCCTGCCCCTGCCCGAGCCCACCCCGGCCCCGGTGCTGGCCCTGGGGGGGTTCCTGCAGGTGACCGCCTGCCTGGGGGTGGAGGGCGAGGCGTTCTGCTCCCAGCACGTGGGGGATCTGGACAGCGAGGGGGCGCGTTCCTTCCTCGAGGAAGTGGCGGGGCAGCTGGAGGAGTTCCTGGAGGTCCGCGCCGAAGTGCTGGTGGTGGATGAACACCCCGACTACCCCTCCACCTGGCTGGGGGAGCGACTGGCCCGGGAGCGGGGGGCTCTGCTGGTGGCGGTGCAGCACCATCTGGCCCACGCCGCCGCGGCGCTCGCCGAGCACGGCGGTTTTCCCGCCGCGGGGGAGCGGGCCGTCGCCCTGACCCTGGACGGCACCGGCTGGGGTCCGGACGGCACCGCCTGGGGGGGGGAGTGGCTGGAGCTCGCCGGTGACCTCAGCTGGCGGCGGCTGGCGCACCTCCAGCCCCTGCCCCTGGTGGGGGGGGAGGCGGCGGTGCGGGAGCCCTGGCGGGTGGCGGTGGCGGCGCTGGTGGGGGCGGGAGCGGACGACCTGCTGGCTGCTACCCCCCTGGGCGGGCTCATTCCGAGGGAGTCCCTCATCGAGGTCTCCCGGCTGGCCCGGGGCCGCGGCCCGTGGCCTGCGGCCTCGGGCGCCGGTCGCCTGTTCGAGGCGGCCGGTGCCCTGCTGGGCCTGGCGGTGGAAAACCGCTACGAGGGGGAGGCGGCGGCCCGCCTGGAGGCCTGCGCCATGGCCTCACCACCCCGGGAGCCCTGGCCGGAGGTGGCCCTGGAGGGTGCCGAGCTGCCGTCGGCGCAACTCCTGGCGGCGGCGGCCCGCAGGGTGGCGGGGGGCGAGCCGCCCGCCGCGGTGGCCTACGGGGTGCACGCCACCTTCGCCCGCCTAGCCGCGGCCCTCACCGCGCGGGTGATGGGGTCGGGCCATCACCTGGTGGCGGCGGGGGGCGGGTGCCTGGTGAATCGCCTGCTGCGACTCCTGCTACGCCAGGAGTTGATGGCGATGGGGTTCGAGGTGCTCCTCCCCCGGCGGTTGCCCCCGGGGGACGGCGGGTTATCCTATGGGCAGGTTGTCCTGGCAGCGGTGGCAGAGGGGCGGCGGTGCACGCTGCGGCAGGCCAAGGGGGGGTGACCATGTGCCTGGCGGTTCCCATGCGGCTGATCGAGCGACGGGATGAGTTTTCCGGTCTCGTGGAGGCGGAGGGGGTGCAGCGGGAGGTGTCGCTCATGCTCCACCCCGAGGCGCAGGTGGGGGACTGGCTCTTGATCCACGCCGGCTACGCCATCGGGGGGATCGACGAGGAGGAGGCGCGCATCGCCCTGGAGCTGCTCAGGCAGGTGGCGGACGCCGAGGTGCCCCAGTGAGGGCCGACGGGTACGGTGACCCGGCGGCGGTGCGGGGGCTGGTGCGGCAGATCCGCCGGGCGGCGGAGCGGCTGCCCCGCGCCGTCACCTTCATGGAGGTGTGCGGCACCCACACCCACGCCATCTCCGCCGCTGGTCTGCGTCGCCTGCTGCCCGAGCAGGTGCGGCTGATCTCCGGACCCGGCTGCCCGGTGTGCGTCACCCCGGTGGGGTACGTGGACACCGCCGAGGCCCTGGCCCGCCGGCCGGGGACGCTGGTGTGCACCTTCGGCGACCTCATGCGGGTGCCCTCGTCCAGCGGCAGCCTGGAGCAGGTGCAGGCGGAGAGGGGGTCGGTGCGGGTGGTGTATTCCCCCCGGGACGCGGTGGCCCTGGCGCGGCTGAGCCCGGATCTCACGGTGGTGTTCCTGGGGGTGGGGTTCGAGACCACCGTGCCCACCGTGGCCGCCGCCCTGGCCGAGGCGGAGGCCTCGGGGGTAAAGAACTTCCTGGTGCTGTCCGGGCACAAGGTGATGCCCCCACCCCTGCGCGCCCTGGCGGCCGACCCCCAGGTTCGCCTGGACGGCCTGCTGTGCCCCGGGCACGTGTCGGTGATCATCGGGGCGCGGGCGTACTCCTTCCTGCCGGAGGAGTTCGGCCTGGGGTGTGCGGTGGTGGGGTTCACCCCTACCGACGTGCTGCGGGGGGTGCTGGAGCTGGTGGAGCAGGTGGTGGCCGGCCGGCCGGCGGTGGCCAACCTCTACGGGCGGGTGGTCTCGGCGGAGGGCAACCGCACGGCGTGGGCGGTGGTGGAGCGGTTCTTCGAGCCCGCCGATGCGGTGTGGCGGGGGCTGGGGCCGATTCCCGGCTCGGGGCTGGAGCTGCGCCCCCGCTGGGAGGGGCGGGACGCCAGGGCACTCGGGGTGAGCGTGGGGCCGCCGGTGGAGCCCAGGGGGTGCCGCTGCGGCGACGTCCTCAAGGGGGTCATCGACCCCCCCGCCTGCCCGCTGTTCGCCACCGCCTGCGATCCCTCGCAGCCGGTGGGGGCGTGCATGGTGTCCAGTGAGGGCACCTGCGCCGCCTGGTACCGCCACGAGCGGTTGGCCGCCGGAGCTGGGCGTGCGTAAACCGGGTCGCATCCTCCTGGGCCACGGCGGCGGCGGACGGCTTACCCAGGAGCTCATCGCCCAGCTGTTCCTGCCCGCCTTCGACAACCCCGCCCTGGCGCCGCTGACGGACTCGGCGCTGTTGCCCGAGCTGCCCCCCGGCCGGCCGGCCTTCACCACCGATGCCTTCGTGGTGGATCCGCCGGTCTTCCCCGGGGGGGACCTGGGGTACCTGGCGGTGTGCGGCACGGTCAACGACCTGGCGGTGGCGGGGGCTCGCCCCCTGTGGCTGTCCCTGGCGCTGATCCTCGAGGAGGGGCTGGAGATGGAGCTACTCCAGCGCTTTGTGGAGGGCGCCCGGCGGGCCGCCGGGGAGGCCGGCGTGGCCATAGTGGCCGGCGACACCAAGGTGGTGCCCCGGGGCAAAGGGGACCTCGCTTACGCCGTCACCGCCGGCGTGGGGGTGGTGCCACTCGGCCGGGAGCTGGGGGACGCCCTCATCCAGCCCGGTGACGCGGTACTCATCTCCGGGTCCCTGGGGGAGCACGGGGCGGCCATCATGGCGGCGCGGCACGGCCTGGCCGGGCCGGCGTTGAGCTCGGACGTGGCCCCGGTCAGCGGCCTGGTGGAGGCGCTGCTGGGAAGCGGCGCGGCGGTGCGGACCATGCACGACCCCACCCGCGGCGGGGTGGCCACCACCTGCAACGAGGTGGCGCGCCGCTGCGGCCTGCGGATGGTGCTGGAGGAGGAGGCGTTGCCGGTGACGGGCGGGGTCGGCTCGGTGTGCCGGGTGCTGGGGCTGGATCCCCTCTACGTGGCGTGCGAGGGGCGGGTGCTGGCGTGGGTGGCGGGGGAGGACGCCGACCGGGCATTGGCAGCGCTGCGGGGTCATCCACTGGGGGCCGGGGCGGCGCGCATCGGCCGGGTGGAGGAGGGGGGTGGCGGGATGGCCCCCGTGGTGCTTCACACCCGGTACGGCACCAGGCGGCCGCTGGACCTGCTGGCCGGCGTGGAGCTGCCCAGGATTTGTTAGGCGCACCTCGCGGTGGATCGAGATTTGGCAAACATCTGTCGGGATGGGGGGGGAGGAGGGCGAGTCTTCCACGTCGGGGGTAGCCAGCTCAGGGGGTGGCACCCTCGTCGGTTTTGTCTTTCTTCTTGTCTTTCTTCTTGTCCTTGTCCTTTTTCTTGTCCTTCTCGCCTTCGCCCTTGGAGTCCTTGGCGTCGCCGGAGGAGCCGCCGGAGTCTTTCTGCCCGGCCTGTTCTTCCTTTTTCTTGTCGACCTTGGGCGCCTTCTGCAAGCTGGTGTCAACGTCGCAGAAGCGCTCCGTGGCGTTGGAGGAGATGATGATCTTCACCCACGCCTCCTGGTAGCCGGCCAGGGTGAAGCGGGAGTAGTACTCCCCCGGCACCCGGATCAGGTATTTCTGACCGCCGCCCACACCGTCCCAGTCGTCGGCGATGCCGATGACGGTGCCGTTCACCTCCACCTCGGCCTCATCGGGGGAGACGTGGAATTCGACCCCCTCCCGGCACTCGAAGGTGGCCACGATGGGGGGTGTGGGGGTGGGCACCGGGGTGGGCGTCGGTGGCAGCGGCGTGGGTGTTGGAGGGATCGCAGTTGGCGCGGTCACGGGCGCCGGATGGGGGGTGGGGGTGCGAGGGACCATGGTGATGAGGATGGGGGTCGCCGCGGCCGTCGGCTCGGCGTCCGGAAACATGAGATCCTGAGGTGCCGGGGCCTGGGCCGTCACGTCTCCGGGGAGTGCCGGTGGGGGCGAAGGACGGATCAGGATCACCGCCAACACCACCACCGCCAGGACCCCCAGGGAGGCTCCCACCAGCAACCAAGGAAACCTTCTCGGGCGCTCTCGGAGGTCGTGGGTGGCCTCGAGACTCATGGTGGCCATGGTGTCTTCCAGCTCGGGGGGGGTGAGCTGGGCCAGGCGCCGCGCCTCGACGGCAAACTCCGAAGCGGTGGTGATGCGTTCCCCCACCGCCTTGGCCAGACAGCGGCGCAGGAAGGCGGCAACCTGATCGCCCAGGGTGTCGAGGATCTCGGGGTCACCGAAGGGGTCGTGGTTCAGGATCTGATACACCAGGGTGGTGACCGTGTCGGCGGGGAACGGCTTGCGGTGGAGCAGCAGCTCGTAAAGGATTACCCCCAGGGAGAAGAGGTCGGCTCGGGGGTCGGCCCGTTCGCCGCGCACCTGCTCTGGCGCCATGTAGGCGGGGGAGCCCACGGTCATGCCGGTGCGGGTGAGTTCGGTGGAGTCGCCGATGGCCTTGGCCACCCCGAAGTCGGAAACCTTGACCCGACCGTCGCCGGTGATCAGGATGTTGGCCGGCTTGACGTCGCGGTGCACCACTCCCAGGGCGTGGGCCGCCGCCAGGGCCTCCGCCACCGCGGCGACGATCTTGAACGCCTCGGCGCGGGTGGGGTAGTCCCCGCGCTTGATCTTGTGGGACAGCGACTCGCCCTCGACGAGCTCCATCACCAGGTAGAGCAACCCCTCGTCCTGGCCGAAGTCGTAAATGGTGACCACCCCGGGGTGATTGATGCGGGCCGCCAGCTTGGCCTCGCGCATGAACCGGGCCACCAGCTCTTCGGTGGGCCCCCCTCCGGTGCCGGGTAGACCGATGACCTTCACCGCCACGGGCCGATCCAGCGTCGGGTCGAGGCCGCGCAGCACCACCCCCATGGCACCGCGGCCCAGCTCGCCGGTGATGGTGTAACGCCCTATGCGGGACGGGATCGTCATGCCGCCTCCCCCGCGGAGATCATCCCACCAAGCCTAGCGCACTGCAACTTCTTCTCACAAGGGCTGCTGGCGCGGACGGCGGCGCTGCCGGTAAATCAAGACCAGGTTGCGGATGTACACCACCAGGCCAGCCAGCTGACCGACCACGAACACAGGGTCGTGGCGCAGGATGGCGTAGGTCAGGAGCACCACCCCGCCGGCCAGGGAGAAGTACCAAAAGGCCAGGGGAATGACGCTTTCCCGGCGCGCCTCCGAGACTGCCCACTGCACCAGAAAGCGCGCAGAGAACAGCGCCTGGCCCGCAAACCCGAGGAGCATGAGGGTACTCGAGGGAAGGTTCATGGTTGCCTCAGCTGCCACGTGATGTGGCGATCCTGTAGCCAGCGCACGCCGAGGGCGTCGCGCAGGCCACGGACGGCGCGCTTCCAGGTGCCGTACTTGGAGCGGCCGGCCTGGCGGGGGCGATGGCTGACCGGCACCTGGGCAACCCGGTACCCCTGCAGGCGAACCAGGGTGGGGAGGAAGCGGTGCACGCCATCGAAGCGGGGAAGGTTTTTCAAGGCCCGCGCCTCGAACAGCTTCATGGGGCAACCGGTGTCAGTGATATCCTCTCTGGTCAGCCAGTTTCGTACGCCGTTGGCAAACCACGAGGAAAACCGTCGCCAGCAGGAATCGTGCCGCTGCACGCGGATGCCCACCACCCCCCCGTGGCCGGGCAGCAGCTCCAAAAGCCGGGGGATGTCGGCGGGGTCGGTCTGGCGGTCGGCGTCCATGACCACGATCCGTTCTCCCCGGGCATGCTCGAAGCCGCAGAGGAGCGCCGCCGACTGGCCGGAGCGGCGGGCCAAGAATACCACGCGTAGCCGAGGTTCAGCCGCGGCCAGGTGCCCGATCAGCTCGGCCGAGCCATCTTCGGAACCATCGTCCACCAGGACGATCTCCGACCTGACCTGAAGAGAGTCGAGCACTGCGGTGAGCTCCTCCAGCAGCGGCTGGAGGTTCTCCTTCTCGTTGTGGGCGGGGATCACCACCGAGAGGTGGAGTTCAGGCATGGAGCAAATTGTAGAGGAGGTTTGCCTCGGCGGGGAGAAACCGGGAGGAATCGGCCGGGAAGAAAACGCCCCGGCGCGGGGCCGGGGCGTTAAGAAACAGAATGGTGAGCAACTAGAAGCGGAAGCCCATGGAGATGCGGAAGGTGCGCGGCGTCTGGTAGCTGCCCGGGCCGGTGGGCTTGCCGAAGTTGGGGCCCTTCTGCCAGTGGAAGCCGGTGCAGCTGGCCTGACCCTGCGGGCACTCCCTGGGGGTCTCGGTGAAGGGGTTGAAGGAGGAGAAGCCCAGGGCTGCGGTGGTGCCGCGGGTGCGCACGGTGGTGTCCACCGCTTCCACGCCCTTCTTGTTGAACACGTTGAGCACCTCGGGCTGGATGAAGAGCTCGTAGCTGCGCCCGAACTTGAAGGAGTAGTTGAGGGCGACGTCGGTGCGCTGGATGTTGTCGGTCCGGAAGGCGTCGCGGTTGGTGAAGTAGTACGTCTGGGTCGACGGCGGCGTGCGGTAGCCGAAGGTGTTGGGGATGTACGGCACGTTGGGCGAGACGTTGCGGTTGATCAGGGTGATCGTGCCCGCCGCGCCGTACGGCATGCCGGACCAGTAGTTGTGGAGCAGGGAGGCGTTCAGGTTGTGGTGCTTGGTGACGAAGGCGTCCCAGGTGATCCACACCCGCCCCTTGTGGCGCTGGTCGATGGCCAGGTAGCCGATGGGGGCGGCCCACTTGGGGTCGATGTACTCCGGGTAGGTGAGCAGGCCGGAGCGCACCGGGCCGGAGCCGGCGGTCTCGCCGTCCCAGTTGCCCTTGGCCTCGGACCAGGTGTAGTTGCCACCCACGTTGATGCGGTCCATGCGGTAGCTGGCGGACAGCTGCACACCGCGGTACTTGCGCTCCAGGAGAGAGTTGTCGTTCTCCACGTAACCCAGGTCGAGGATGCTGTTGTTGGCCTCGGGGACGGTCACCGTGCCGGTGGTCGTGTCCACGCGCTGCATGTAGAAGTCGCCGAACTTGCGGTCGATGAGATCCACGCGCGCCACGCCGCGCAGGCCCAGCCGGCGCGTCACCGACAGGGTGATCTCGTCCACGTCGGGGGAGGCCAGGGTGTCGCGGATCACCCGGTTGCGGCCCGGGATCGAGGGGGACTGGATCCAGTTGGTGTTGCTGGTGCCGCCGATGGAATCAAACCACGCCCAGAACCCGGCCAGCACCTGATCGGTGGACAGGCACCCCGAGGGGTTGGCGGGGGAGCAGGTGGTGGGGCCGTTGACCACGGGACCGGTGTAGTACCAGAAGAAGGAGGCCGGCTGGCCGCCCGCCGAACCGGCGTCAGCCTGGTTGTTGGCGATGGCCATCACGTACTTGGCGTAGGAGGCGTTGACCGTCCAGGTGCCGTCGGCGGTGGGATCCCAGGACACGCCGAGGCGCGGGGAGATCTTGGAGTCCTTGACCACCTTGGCCCCTTGCGAGTCGACGCCGTCGTTCTTGTCGTAGCGCACGCCGATGTTGAAGGAGAAGTTGTTGTTGAGGCGCCAGCGGTCGTTGATGAATACCGAGTTGGTCTTGAAGCTGGTGCCCTCGGACTGCTTGAAGATGGGCCACCACCCCAGGTAGGTGACGTTGGGCTCCAGGCGGGCGTAGACGTTCTGGCCGATGGTGATGGCGTTGAGATACAGGAAGAAGTCGCTGCCCGACTGGTGGTTGTTGGCCTTGCGGATGTCCTCGAAGGAGTCGACGCCGAAGGCGATGTCGTGGGTGCCCAGGGAGGGGGTGGAGAGGAAGTAGATCCCCTTGGCCAGGATGTTGACGTTGTCGCGCTCCTCGGGGGTGCACACGCCGCAGAACACCGGCGCCCAGAAGCGGCGGGAGGTGGTGAGATCCTGTAGCACCGTGCCGTTGATGCGATCCCGGAAGCGGCCGCCGGAGTTTTCAAAGGTGAACTGCCGGCGAGAGTAGAGCGCCTCGACGAAAAAGCTCTGGGAAAACGCCCCCGAGTAGTTGAGGGAGACCATGTCCTCGGGCATCTGCCGGTCGTAAATCGAGCGCATGTCGTAGACGCTGCCGAACCAGTAGTTGAATTGGTCGCGGTTGCGCTGGAAGTACGACGCGATCACCCGGTGATCGGGGTTGATGGCCCAGGTCAGCTTGCCCTCGTAGCGGGTCTCGTCCTCCCTGAAAGTGAAGGGGATGTTGGTGACGATGGTCTGCTGGCTGGAGGAGGTGCCGGTGTCACGGCCGGCGAGGAAGAACCACAGCCGGTCGCGCAGGATGCGGCCGCCCAGCGTCGCCTCGTAGGTTTTGTTGAGCTTGTCGAGGGGGGAGGCGACAGTCAGGGGGGTCTTTTCGGCCCATTTGTCGTTGGTGAAGCTGGTGCGGAAGGAGCCGGAGAACTGATTGCCGCCCGACTTGGTGAGGGCGGTGATGACGCCGCCGGCGAAGCGTCCGTACTCGGCGGACACGCCCGCGGTGGAGACGGTGGTCTCCTGGATGGCGTCCTCGATGAACAGGGGGAGCGCCTGCTGGCGGATGTTCTCATTGAGCACCACGCCGTTTAAGGTCCACAGGTTCTCGTAGGACATCGCCCCGGAGATAGTGATGGCGCGGTTGGGGCCGGTGTCGGAGACGCCCGGGGAGAGCATCGTCGCCGCCGCGATGGTGCGGGCGATGGGCAGCTTCTCGATGAAGTCCTGCTCGAACGTGGTCGATGCCTGGGTGGTGGTGGAGATGGTCTCGTACCGCCCGGTGACCACGATCTCTTCCGCCAGGGTGGCCAGTGGCAGCTCCACGTCGAAGCGGGTGGTCTGGCCGGCGGAGATCTTGCGGTTCTCTTCCACCGTCTGGAAGCCGGCCAGGGTGAAGGTGAACGTGTAGTCGCCGGGGGGCAGGAACGGCAGGATGAAGTCGCCGTTGGCGCTGGTCACGGCGGTGCGCTCGCCGATCAGGGTGACGGCCTTCGCCGTCACGGTCACGCCGGGCAACCCCTGGCGGTTGGAGTCCACCACGCGGCCGCTGACCGTACCCGTGGGGGACTGGGCGAGTGCCGGCAGCGCCAGCAGCGCCACCAGCACCACAACCGGAAACTTGGATACCCTCATTGCATCCTCCTCTTCCTCAGTTGGGGTTATGGGAGCCTTCGAAGATTAGAGCCCTCAACACCTTGGTTCGTAATTCTCGCCTTTCTGCAGACGTCCTCCTTTCCGCCAAAACGACCTGCGCCAGGATCGAAAGCAAAAGCGGTGCCATTTGAAAAGGTGAATTTCGCTGCGCTATCTGGCACTTGCATCCGGTTCACCGGATGGCTGTTCGACGATTCGAATTGCGGGCCTTGCCGGGCCGGCCCACGCGTCTTGGGGTGGAGTAGAATCGTGATGTGCGGATCCTCCTGGCGCATTCCGATGCCCGCCCGTTCGAAGTCGAGCGCTACGGCGCCGTCTGGGAGGCGGCGGGCGGCGAGCGCGACGAGCTGGTGCCGGTGACGCCCGCCACTGCCACGGGCTGGGTCGACCGCGGGGTCGAGGCGGCGGGCCTGCTGCTCACCGGCGGGCCCGACGTGGAGCCCTGGCGCTATGGCCAGGCCCCCCTGGCGGGGGTGGAGTTGCACCCCGACGCCGCCCGGGACGCCCTGGACCTGGGGCTGCTGGCGCGCGCCGATGAGAGCGGCTGGCCGGTGCTGGCGGTGTGCTACGGCTGTCAGCTGCTGGCGGTGGCACGCGGCGGGGCACTCATCCAGGACCTGCCGGCGGCGGGCATCTCGGGGCACGCCATCCACCGGCCGCTGGACCATCTCGCCCACCGCGTGCAGATGCTCGGCCCGCGCCTGCTCTCCTGGATGCCCTCCGAGTTCGCCGTGAACTCCAGGCATCACCAGGCCATTGCGGATCCGGGAAGGCTGCGGGTGGTGGGTCGCTCCCCCGACGGGGTGATCGAGGCGGTGGAGGACGACGCCGCCGGTCGCTTCGTCGTCGGGGTGCAGTGGCACCCGGAGAATCTTCTCATCGAGCCGCACCTGGAGCTGTTCCGCCGCTTCCGCGCCGCCTGTGGTCGCCCTGGGTGACGGCGAGGCGCTGACGCGCTAAGCTGGAGAAATGAGGCGACCTGTGCGTGTCCTGCCGCTGGGGCTGGCGTTGCTGGCCTCCCTGGCCTGCGAGAGCGACCAGCCGACCGAGGCGGAGCGGGAGGAGATTTCCCGCGTGGTGCGGAGCTTCGTGGAGAGTCTCGCCGAGGCCTACGGCAAGATGGACCCCACCCCCCTGCAGGGGGTGGCGACGCCGCGCCTGATGGAGAAGGCTCGCCACGACATCGACCTGCTACGGGCGGGGGGGGATCGCCTGGAGCCGCGCCTGAAGAACCTGGAGATTACCCAGCTCAAGGTGCTGCGCCGCACCAACGCCTACGTGGCCGCCACCGAGACGTGGGATACCAAACGTTTCGACGCCTGGAGCGGCGAGCTGGTGGGCCACGATCCGGACTCGGTGCTGCACACCCACATCCAGTTGCAGCTCATCGATCGGCGGTGGTTGGTGCTTTACCGCGAGGTGGAGGAAACGGCCACCGGCCCGCGCTTCGTGGTGTCGACCCCGCCAGCGTCGTGACCCCGCTGCCCACCATCGCCATCGTCGGCCGCCCCAACGTGGGCAAGTCGTCGCTGTTCAACCGCCTGACCGGCTCGCGCAAGGCCCTGACCCACGACCTCCCCGGAGTGACCCGGGACCGGGTGGCGGGGGAGGCGGTGCGTCCCGCCGGCGGGTACGTGGTGGTGGTGGATACGGGCGGGTTCGAGCCGGAGAGCGAGGAACTGTTCCCCAGCCTGGTGCGGCGCCAGGCGTTGAAGGCCATCGCCGAGGCCGACGTGGTGGTGCTGGTGGTGGATGGCAGCGCCGGCGTGGTACCCCAGGATGTGGAGGTGGCAGGCGTCGTGCGGCGCCTGGGGGCGCCGGTGGTGCTGGCGGTCAACAAGGCGGACCGGCGGGACGCCTCCCTGGGCGCCGGTGAGTTTTCGGTGCTCGGTTTTCCGGTGGTCTCCGTGTCTGCCGAACACGGGCTGGGACTCGAGGACCTGTGGGAGGAGCTGGAGCGACACCTGCCGCCGCCGCGCCCGGAGGTCGAACCTCGCAAGGCCGAACTGGCGGTGGCCGTGGTGGGGCGGCCGAACGTCGGTAAATCGAGTCTCCTCAATGCGATACTTGATGAAGACCGGTTCGTGGTGTCGCAGGTGCCAGGTACCACCCGGGACGCGGTGGACACCGTGGTCCAGGTGGGGGGCCGGGTCCTTCGCCTGGTGGACACCGCCGGGATTCGCCGGCGCGGCCGCACCGATCGCGGCCCCGAGGTGCTCTCGGTGGTGATGGCGCGCAGGGCCATGGAGCGCGCCCACGTCTGCCTGCTGGTGCTGGACGGGGGTGAAGGGGTGACGGCGCAGGACGCCCACATCGCCGGGCTGGCCCTGGAGCAGGGTCGCGCCGCCGTCGTCGCCATCAACAAGGCTGACCTCCTTCCTGCCGGGGCCACAGCGCGGCGCGACCTGGCCCGGCGAGCCGTCGAGGCGCTCCACTTCCTGAAAGGGACGGAGGTGTTGTTCGTCTCCGCCTTGACCGGCGCCGGGGTCGGTCGCATCCTGCCCAGGGTGATGGCGGTGGGAGAGGCTTTCCACTCGCGCATCTCCACCGGCGAACTGAACCGGGTGCTGCGCGCCGCCTGGGAGGAGCACCCCCCTCCGCAGGGGCGCAAGCCGGCCAGGCTCTATTACGCCACGCAGGTCTCCACCGCGCCTCCGACCATCGTGCTGATGACCTCCACCGACCGTCCGCTCCACTTCTCCTACCTGCGGCAGTTGGAGAACGCACTGCGCCGGGCGTTTCCTTTGGCCGGCGTGCCGATTCGGTTTATCATGCGTCGGAGAAGCGGACGGAGCGCGTAAATGGTCCAGTTTCGACCGCAAGCCAAGGAGATCATCGCCAAGGTGGTGTACTACGGCCCGCCTCTGGGGGGCAAGACCACCAACCTGCGCACCCTCTACCGCGGCTACCCGGCCAACACCCGCGGCGAACTGGTCGTCGTCCCCACCGGCACCGACCGCACCATCTTCTTCGATTTCCTGCCCGTCAGCGTCGGCACCCTGCGCGGCATGAACCTGCGCGTGCAGCTGTACACCGTCCCGGGTCAGGTGCACTTCAACACCACTCGCCAGGTGGTGCTGCGCGGCGTGGATGGCGTGGTGTTCGTGGCTGACTCCCAGAAGGAAATGCTGGCCGCCAACCGGACCTCCTTCGCCAACCTCAAGGAGAACCTCCTGCTGCAGGGGCTGGCGCTGGCGGACACCCCCCACGTGGTGCAGTTCAACAAACGGGACCTCAAGGACATCCTCTCGGTGGAGGAGCTCAACGAGGCGATCAACGAAACCAATGCGCCCTTCTTCGAGGCGGTGGCGACGGTGGGAATCGGAGTGGAGGAGACGCTGCAGGGGGTGGTACGGCTGGTGGCCCGGTCGCTGCGCGAGCGCTTCAAGCTCCCCCTCGAAGCCGGTGCAGCGCACGACGGACTGTTCACCCATGTGCCCAGCCAGAGCGTCGGCGTCGACCGCCCCTTCGACACCGCCAAGATCGATGCTCCCTCCGTGTATGTCGCCGCGACGCAGTCCTCGCTCACCGAGGACACCCGCCCCCTGAAGGTGCCTGCGGTGCCGCCGGCCGCAGGCGAAGCGGAGCGGGTGATTTCTTTCTCTCAAGGTGCACCCGCCGGTGACGTCGGGCGCCGTGCCCCATTCGAGGTGGCAACCGGCCCAACGCGCGAGGACGCCTTCATGGCAACGCTGCCCGAGGCGGGGGAGGCGTTCCCGCCCCAGGGTCCCGCTGACGATGGGGACGAGCCGGTCTTTGCCACCGTTGACCAGCCGCTGGATCCCTTCGCTTCCGGTCCGCTGTCGGCAGAGGCACCGCCCACCGCATCGCCCCTGCAGGACGAGCCGGGCGAGGTGGAGGTGTTTGCGACCGGCGCCGAGCCGTCTGCGCCGGCGCCGCTGCTGGTGCCGGAGGAACAGCCAGCGCCGCTGCTGGCGGCCGACGAGCCCGGAGAGCCGCCGGGCAGGGCGGACATGCTCGCTGACGCGATGGCGCCGGCGCCCCTGTGGCTGCAGGCGCCGGTGGCTGCTCCGCAGCCGGACGTGTTCGCGGCGAGCGAGGTGCCGGTGGTCCCCTCCACTCCCCTGCCACCGCCACTGCTGGTGGACCCCTATGCCGACCCCTTTGCCGAGGAGGTGGCCGCGCCCCCCCCCTGCATGGCCGACGTGTTCAGCGTCCCCGGGGAGGAGACGGCCCCAGCCACCGAGGCGCCGCTGGACGAGGCGGAAGTACCGGCCGCTGCGGCCGAGGACGATCTGGTCTTCGAGTCCCTCGCCCCCATGGCGGTGCAGGTGGAGGTGGAGGAGGGGACAGGGGCGGGGGAGCGGCTGGCGCCGCTACCGGAAGCTGTCGTTCAGCGGGTGGTGCCCCGGGCGCTGGCGCAGTTCGGCGAGGTGCGCGAGCTGGAACTCGAGGTGCCCGTACCGGCGGCGTGGGTCGGCGGGCGGCGCATGACGCTGCAGCTCCGCCTCACTCTGGTGCCCGAGGAGGACGTCCATGTCGGCTGAGGTGGTCATCCCGGACAAGGACGAATTTCGCATTGGCGAGGTGTGCGACATCGCCGGGGTCAAGCCCTTCGTGCTGCGCTACTGGGAGACCGAGTTCCCCGACCTGCAGCCGGCCAAGGGTTCCGGTGGCCAGCGCACCTACAGCCGCGCCGATGTGGAGCTCATCCTGCGCATCAAGCACCTCCTGTACGAGGAGCGCTTCACCGTGGCCGGCGCCAAGAAGCGCCTGGCCGAGGAGGCCAGTCAGGGTGCGGTGCGAGCCGTCGCGGTGGCGCCACGACTTGACAGCACCGCCCGGGAGGAAGTAGAAAGACTTCGCCGCGCTCTCGCCGAGGTCAAGCGGGAGCTCGAAATCGTCATCGCGCTGTTGCGGTAATCGGCATCACTCGGTCGGGACGTGGCGCAGCCTGGTAGCGCACTTGAATGGGGTTCAAGGGGTCGCGAGTTCGAATCTCGCCGTCCCGACCACTCAAAATAAAGCCCTTACAAGCCAAACCACCCCCAAAAATCCACGAAGAAACCCCCAAAAACGGGGGTTAGTGTGCTATGAGCTCCGTGACAGTTCGTACAGCACGCTGCCCAGGTCGGTGACGGCGTCCGTGCCCGGGTCCGTGCCCGTGCCTGTGTCCCTGGGTGCGCGGGCCTCCGGCCCGCACCGAGAGAGCGTGCGCACAACGCCAGGTACCAGGTACCGCTATTCTTAGCGATTTCGAGATGGGCATGGCCGTGCCCGTGTCCGTGTCGGTGTCCGTGTCGGTGTCCGTGTCCGCGCCTGTGAACGTGGCCGTGTCGGTACCCGGGCAGGGGCGCGGGGTGCTGCGGCGGCGTCTCCGTGAGCTGCGGAAGCTATTCAGATCATGGGGGTTCCCGGCCCGCGGCCGGGGAGGGCCGCCTTTAGCCGTGGGCGGCGCTGGCGATCAGCGGGTGACCTTGCCCACCATTCGCAGGACGTCGTCCAGCGGGTTGCCGTCGCCGTCCAGGTCGAGCATGGCGGCCAGTCCCGAGGCGCCGCTGCCCCTGGCTGCGGCGCCGCCGCCGGCGCCGCTCAGGAGGCCGCCCAGCAGGCTGCCGAGCCCCCCGCCCCCGGCGGGTGCGGAAGCCCGTGGCGGCCCGCCCTGCTTTGCCATGACGCCGGCCACCAGCATGGCGAGCATGGGCAACATTTTCTTCAGCAACGCCGGGTCGAGGCCGGTCTGGGAGGAGGCCCGCTGGGCCACGGCGCGGCTGACGTCCTTGGAGCCGAAGATCTGGCCGAGGACGTTGTTGCCGAGGGAGACGTCGGTGGGGCGCGGGGCGAGGACGTTGTCCAGCAGGCTGCCGCCGCCCAGCTGGCCGAGCAGGCCGCCCAGGCCCTGGAGCCCGGTGGGGCTCTGGGTGGCCTGCTTCTTGAACCCCCCGAGCAGGGCCGGCAGAAGTGCCGCGGCGCCGCTGGACACCTGGGCCTCATTGATCCCCAGTTCCCTCGCCATCGCCGCCAGGCCGCCGGTCTCGGCCAGTATGTCGTTCACGTTCATGGGTATCCTCCTCTTCTGCCAGTGCCGTGCAGTAGCAGGTGTACGGCGGCACCCCGGCGCCTGGCCTTTACCGTGGGTGAACAGCGGGTCGCAGCGTCTGCCTCGAAGCCTGCGGTGTTCAACTCCCCCTGGGGCCGACTCGATCATGATAGCCTGGCAACCGGCGGCGAGCCGCCGGGAGCGAGTCATGAGCGCCATCGTTGTCGATCACCATCCGACCCCCGAGCTCCTCCAGCGCCTGGGTGTGCAGCGCTGGCCCATCTGGACCAAGGAAGTGTCCACCTTCCCCTGGACCTACGACGAGCAGGAGACGTGTTACATCCTGGCCGGTCGAGTCACGGTCACCCCCGACGGTGGGGAGCCGGTGAGGATCGGCGCCGGCGACTTGGTGACCTTTCCCGCCGGGATGTCCTGCACCTGGGAGGTGACCGAGCCCATCCGCAAGCACTACCATTTCGGTCCGTTGCCCTGAGACAGAGGGAACGAAGGCCGAGCGCATGGAGGGCGCAACGGGGGGACTGCTGACGGCGGCGGCGGGCTTGGCTGTGGGCGCAGAAGCACCCGGCGCCGACCTCGCCCACGTGGTGTTTCTGCAAACCACGCTGGTGCTGGTGCTGGCGGCCCTGCTCGGGTTCGTCGGCGGCAAGCTCCGGCAACCGCTCATCGTGTCGTTCATTGCCGTGGGCATCCTCGCCGGTCCCGACGTCCTGAACCTGATTCGCGACCCGCTCTCCCTGAAGCTGCTGGCCGAGATTGGCATCGCCGTGCTGCTGTTCATCGTCGGCCTGAAGCTGGACCTCACCATGATCCGCACCATGGGCCGGGTGGCCCTGGCCACCGGGCTGGGGCAGGTGCTGTTCACCTCCCTGGGCGGGTTCGTCATCGCGCGCCTGCTCGGGATGGGGGTGGTTGCCGCCATCTATGTTGCAGTGGCGCTGACGTTTTCCAGCACCATCATCATCGTCAAGCTGCTCTCCGACAAGCGCGAGGTGGACTCCCTGCACGGGCGCATCGCCATCGGCTTTTTGATCGTGCAGGACCTGGTGGTGGTGCTGGCCATGATCGCCCTGGCGGCCTTTGGCCGGGGCGGGGACGAGGTGCCCCTGGGCCGCGAGCTCGCCCGGGTGCTGGCCGCCGGGGCAGCGTTCCTGGTGGGGGTGCTGGTGCTCATGCGCCGGGCCCTGCCGTGGCTGCTGCAGCAGCTGGCCCGCATCCCCGAACTCCTGGTGCTGTTTGCCGTGGCCTGGGCGGTGGGGCTCGCCGCCTTCGGGGAGTGGCTGGGCTTTTCCAAGGAGGTGGGGGCGTTTCTGGCAGGGGTCTCGATTGCCTCCACCCCCTTCCGGGATGCCATCGGCGCCCGCCTGGTGAGTCTGCGCGATTTTCTCCTCCTCTTCTTCTTCATTCACCTGGGGGCGGGGCTGGATCTCGACCTGCTGGGGGGAGAGGTGCTGCCGGCGGCGACTTTTTCAGCCTTCGTGCTGATCGGCAACCCCCTGATCGTCATGGTCATCATGGGGGTGATGGGGTACCGCAAGCGCACCGGCTTCCTGGCCGGCCTGACGGTGGCGCAGATTTCCGAGTTCTCCCTCATCCTCATGGGGCTGGGGGCCGCCTTCGGCCACGTGGACCAGGCGACCGTGGGCCTGGTGACGCTGGTGGGCCTGATCACCATCGGGCTGTCCACCTACATGATCCTCTACTCGGGGCCGCTGTACCGGTTGCTGGCGCCGGCGCTGGGGATCTTCGAGCGCAAGGTCCCGTACAGGGAGGAGACCCCGGAGGAGCAGGAAACCTTGCAGCTGCGCCGGGTGGATGTGCTCATCTTCGGGCTCGGCACCTACGGCAGCAGCATCGTGCGGCGCCTGCGCCGGCGGGGGCAGCAGGTGGTGGGGGTGGACTTCGATCCGCAGGTGCTGCGCTACTGGCGGGAGCAGGGGGTGCCGGTGCTGTACGGCGACATGGAGGACCCGGACCTGTTGGAGCACCTCCCCATCCGCCACACCCGCTGGGTGCTCTCCGCCGTGCCCGACCGCAACGCCACCACCTCCCTGGTGAGCCTGCTACGGGCTGCCCACTTTTCGGGCAAGCTGGCCCTCACTGCGCGCTCCGAGGCGGAGGCCGAGCACTACCGCGCCCTGGGCGCCGATCTGGTGCTGCGGCCCTTTGCCGACGCCGCCGAGCAGGCGGTGGACGCCCTGAACGCCGCCATGCACCTGCTGCCCCCGGATAGCCACTGGCCCACCTCCCTGCGGGAGGTGCGGCTGGAGCCGGGCTCGGTGTGGGCCGGCAAGTCCCTGGGGGAAATCCCCCTGCGCCAGGAAACGGGGGCCTCGGTGCTGGCGGTGAGCCGGGCCGGGACGACGTTTTTTGACCCCGCCGCCGGTTTCGTGCTCTACCCCGGCGACCGGTTGGTGCTGCTGGGGGAACTGGAGAGCCTGGAGGCCGCCGCCGAGTTCATCACCCGCCGGGAGGTGGGGGCGCCCGACCCGGAGGAGCGCTTCACCATGGCCACCGTGGACATCCCCGAGCGCTGCAACCTGGCCGGGCGCACGCTGGGGGAGCTGCGCTTCCGGCAGGACTTCGGGGTCAGCGTCATCGGCATCCAGCGGGGGGAGGCCCGCCTCCAGGCCCCCAACGCCGGTACCCGGCTGGAGGCCGGCGACCGCCTCATCGTGGTGGGGCGCCCCCACGCCCTGGACGAGCTGCACGCCGCCATCCTCTCCGCGTGCTCCCTCGGCTGAGGGCAGACTGGACGGCGGCGGACTCCTGTATTACGATTGTTGCAGGAGTCATACGGAGGGGTGGTGGGCGAGGTCACGCGGTTGAGCTTTTCCCTGGAGCAGCCGCTTCTCGATCGCCTGGAGGCGCTGCGGCGGGAAGCCGGCTACGCCAACCGCTCCGAGTTCCTGCGGGACCTGATCCGCGCCCGCCTGGTGGATCGCGCCTGGGAGCTCAACCAGGAGGCGGTGGGGACCATCACCCTGGTGTACGACCACCACGCCCGCGGCCTCAACGCCCGCCTCACCGCCCTGCAGCACGACCACCACCACGTCATCCTGGCCACCACCCACGTGCACCTGGACCACCACCACTGCGTGGAGGTGATTCTCCTCCGCGGCCGCGCCGCCCACATCCGCGCCATCGCCGACGGCCTTCGGCGCCACAAGGGGGTGCTGCACGGCGAGCTGTCCATGAGCTCCACGGGGAAGGAGCTGGGGTAGAAGATGCGGCGCGAGGCCCCCGAGTTGCTGCGGCACTAGGTATTACGCCATTTTTGGTTTTCATACCAACGCGAAACCGGCCGCGGTGGCGCCGGCCATCCCGGGGCTGAAAATGAGGAGGGGGTTGACGATGGGGAGAAAGTGGCAGGAAGAGCCGAGGCGGAAGCCGTTCTGGATGCCCCTGGGTACTGCGCTCCTGGGGTGTGGTTTCCTGGTCGGGGCGGTGAGGGCCGCCGAACCTCCGGCGACCGAGGGCCAGCCGCAGGCCGTCGAGAAAGAGGAAGGCCCACCCGCCGCCCGCTTCGCCGAGGAGGTGCGGGTGGTGGCCCCGCCCATCGTGGAGGGGGATCGGGTGACGCCCTTCGCCACGGTGGTCACCACCGTCACCGCCCGGCAGGTGGAGGAACTGGGGGCGGGGGACCTGGCGGCGGCCCTGCGGCGGGTGCCGGGGGTGACGATCTCCCGCTACAACCTGGTGGGGGCCTACGGGGGCGGGGACGGGGGGGCGGTGTACATCCGCGGGCAGGGGTCGGGGCGGCCGGGGGCCGAGATCGCCACCCTGGTGGACGGCATCCCCCGCTTCGTGGGGGTGTGGACCCACCCGTTGCTGGACACCCTGGGCACCGACGCCGCCGCCGGCCTCGAGGTGTACAAGAGCGCCCAGCCGGTGCTCCTGGGCAACATGGCCTTCGCCGGGGTGAACCTGCTGCCCAGGCGGGTGGAGCGGGAGGGGACCACCACCCGGCTGGCCGGGGCCTTCGGGGGGCACACCACCTCGGCGGGCCTGGTGGAGCACGGGGCGCGGCTGGGGGCGTGGGACTACTACCTGCAGGCCGGCGAGCGGCGCAGCCGGGGCCACCGCCCCGCCGCCGGCGGCCGGGTGCGCTCCGCCTACGGCCGGCTGGGGTATCAGCTGAGCAGCGGGTGGAACGCCTCCCTGCAGGTGCACGGGGCCGACGCCTGGGCGGATGACCCCGGGCCGGTGGGGGGGCCGGCGCGCGGGGTGGTGCCCCGCTTTGCCGTCCGGGACGCCCTGGCCATCGCCACCCTGGGGCGCCGGCACGCCGCCGGCGGGGGGACGGTGAAGCTCTACCGCCACGGCGGAGACATCGACTGGCTGCAGTGGGACGGTGGGCAGCGGCACGCCTTCACCACCGTGACCGACTTTTCCGCCTACGGGGTCCGCCTGCGGGAGGAGCTGGAGCTGCCCGGCCACACCCTCCTCACCCTGGGGCTCGACCACGAGCGCTACGGGGGGTCCACCGTGGAGCGCCGCCCCGCCGCCTCCCTGCCGTTTCCCCGCCTGCTGCTGCGCACCACCGCCGGCTACGCCATGGTCGCCCGCACCCTCGGGTCCGCGGTGGAGGTCACTCCCTCCCTGGGGGTGCGGTACATGGACACGGAGGACTTCGGCGGTCAGTGGGGCGGGCAGGCGGGGGTGGTGCTGCGCCGCGGCGCCACCGAGGTGCACGCCAACCTGGCCCGGGCCGTGAATCTGCCGGGTGTGTACGCGGCGGTAATGTTTTCCCGTTGGGGGCGGGGCGACGGCTGGCGCCGCCTGGAGCCCGAGGTGGTGCGCCACGCCGAGGTGGGGGTGGGCCAGCGGGTAGGGGAACGCCTGCGCCTGCAGCTGGTGGCCTTTTCCGACCGGGTAACGGACGCTCTGCGCTTCGTGCCGCCTCCGCCGCCCCCGCCGGCCTTCGCCAACCTGGGCTCCTACACGGTGCGCGGGGTGGAGACCTCGGCCACCCTGCGGGCCGGGGAGCGGGCGGCCTTCTTCGGCGGGGTCACCTTCCTGGACCCGGACCCCGGGGATGTGCCCAACGCCCCTCGCTGGGCCCTGGTGGGCGGCGCCTCGTGGGTGCCCCGGGAGCGGGTGCGGGTGCACCTGGACGCCCAGTGGGTGGACTCCCAGTACGTGCTCAACCCCCGCTACGCCACCCGCCAGGCGGCCATCGACAGCTACGCCCTGGTCAACCTCAGGGGCTCCTGGGCCCTGGTGGGCGGGCCGCGGGGGCAGCTGGAGCTGTTCGTCGCCGGGGAGAACCTGGCCGACGCCGACTACGAGTACCGCCCCGGCTACCCGGCGCCGGGCCGGGTGGTGACGGGGGGGGTGGAGGTGCGGTTCTGATGCACGCACGCCGGGGGCGGAGGTGGGCGTGAGCGGTGCGCTTTCCCCCCGCGAGCTGGCCCGGTGCGGGGTGCTGGGGGCCGCCGCCCTGCTGCTGCCGGTGCTCTTTCACCTCGTGCGCCTGGGGCACGTCTTCATGCCCATGTACCTGCCCCTGGTCACCCTGGCCTTCCTGGTGCGGCCGCTGCCGGCGGCGACAACGGCCCTGCTGGTGCCGCTGCTGTCCGCGGTGGTGACCGGGATGCCGCCCCTCTATCCCCCGGTGGCGGTGGTGATGGCGGTGGAGCTGGCGGTGATGGGTGCCCTGATTGCCGCCGTGGTGGGGCGGTGGCCAGAGGCCAACCCGTGGCTGCTGCTGGCGGCGGCGCTGGCCCTGGGGCGGGTGCTGCACGTGGCGGCGGTGTACGGCATCGCCCGGGTATTGGACCTGCCCGCCGCCTTCCTGGCGGGGGTCTCGCTCCTCGCCGGGTGGCCGGGGATCCTGCTGATGCTGGCGGTGGTGCCGCCCACGGTGCTCACTCTCCGGCGCGGCGCCCCCGGGCCGGGGGGCGGGTGATGGACGCGGCCAGAGCGGCGTTCTTCGATGCCATCGCCCCCTGCTGGGACGGCTGGCACGACCTGCCGAGGCTGGCGGCGCAGCTGGCGGCGGGCCTCGCCGAGCTGGGGGTCGGCCGGGAGGAGGCGGTGCTCGACCTGGGGTGCGGAACCGGCAACCTCACCGCCGCCCTGCTCGCCCGCCTGTCCCCCGCCGGGCGGGTGGTGGCGGTGGACTTCTCCCCCCGCATGGTGGCCCTGGCCCGCGCCAAGCTGGGCGACCCGCGGGTGCGCTGGCGGGTGGCGGCGGCGGAGGCGCTGCCGCTGCCGGAGGCGTGCGTGGACCGCGTCGTCGCCCTTGCCGTGTGGCCCCACCTCGGCGACCGGGAGGGGGCAGCGACCGAACTCATGCGCGTCCTGCGGCCGGGCGGGCTGCTGCACATCTGGCACCTCTCGGCGCGGGAGGAGGTCAACCGGATCCACGCTGCCGCCGACGGCCCCATCCGCGGGGACCTGCTGCCCCCCGCCGGGGAGACCGCCGCCCTGCTGGCCCGCGCCGGCTTTGCGGTGCAGCGGGTGGAGGACGGAGAGCGGTACCTCGTCACCGTCCGGGCGCGGGAGGGGCGGTGAGGACCCCCTACCGGCTCCCCCACCGGCTGGCTGCCCTCTGGCGGGAGCTGTGGGGGTGCGGGCGGGGGCCGGCGATGCAGCTTTCGCCCCAGGCCCGCCTGGCCGCCGGGGGGATGGCGCTGGCGGCCTGCCTGCTGCCGCCCCCCGCGGGGGTGGGTATCGGGGTGGCGGTGACGGCTGCGGCGGGCTGGGCCGCCGCCTGCGGCCCGCCGGCGAAGGTGCTGGTCCTGCCTCTGGCGGGGGCGGTGGCGGGGCTGCTGCCGGTGGCGGTGCTGGCCGGGGTGGGCGTGGGGTGGGACGCAGGGATGGGTGCGGCCCTGGGGGTCGCGACGGAACTGGCGCTGCGGGGGGCCGCCGCGGCGGTGGTGGCGGTGGCCACGGCGGCCACGGTGACCCCGGCGGAGCTGGAGGCGGGGCTCGCGGCCCTCGGGGTGCCGCGGCCGGTGGCGGCCCTCCTGCTGCAGATCCTGCATCAGACGGGGGTGCTGCTGGAGGAGGTGGGGCGGGTGGGGATCGCCCTGACGGTGCGCAGCGGTGGGCGGGGTGGGGTGCGCCTGGCGGCGGCCCTCCCGGAGGTGTGGCTGCCGCGCCTGCTGGGACGGGCGGAGCGGGTGGCGGTGGCCATGCAGGTGCGGGGGGTGGGCGAGGCCGAGCTGGCGGGGGGCCCGCAGTCCCCCTGGCGGCGGCGGGACACCCTGGCGCTGCTGCCCCTGGGCGTCCTGGTCGTCCTGGCCGCCGCCCTCCGGTGGGGCGGATGAACCCGGTGCCCGCCCTGGAGCTGGGGGCCGTCACCGTGCGCTGGCACCTCCGCGCCGCGCCGGTGCTGCGAGGGGTGAGCTTCAGCCTTGCCCCCGGCGAGCGGGCCGCCCTGCTGGGTCTGAACGGCTCCGGCAAGACCAGCCTGCTGCTGGCGGCGGTGGGGGTGGCGCCCTTCGAGGGCACCATCCGGGTGGCCGGCACCGCGGTGGGGCCGGACACGGTGGAGCAGGTGCGGCGCCGGGTGGGGTTTCTCTTCCACCCGCCGGAGGACCAGCTGCTCCTGCCCCGGGCGGTGGACGACGTCGCGCTGGCCCTGCGGCGGCGGGGAGACTCCCCCCGGGAGGCGAGGCGCCGGGCGGCGCAGCTGCTGGCGGAGCTGGGCCTGGCCGAGGTGGACGGGCGGCCGCTGGCCGAGCTGTCCCACGGGCAGAAGCAGCGGGTCGCCCTGGCCGGGGCCCTGGCGGCCGGGCCGCCGCTCTTGCTGCTGGACGAGCCCTCCGCCGGCCTCGACCCTCCGGGTCGTCGACACCTGGCGCGGCTGCTGGAGGCCCTGCCCGCGGCCACGCTCATCGCCACCCACGATCTGGAGTTCGCCGCCCGGGTGTGCCGGCGCTTCCTGCTGCTGCACGACGGAATCCTGTTCCACGACGGTCCCGACCCCCAGCCGGTGCTGTCGCTCTGGGGAGAGGACGCGCAGGCGGGGGCGGGCCGACACGCCGGCCCGCGCCGGTGACCGTGTCCGTGCCCCTGGGTGCGCGGGCCTCCGGCCCGCTCTCATGGTCGGTGCGGGCTTGCCGCGGCCAGAACGGTACCCGTGTCGGTGACGGTGTCCGTGCCCGTGTCCGTGCCCGTGTCCGTGACCGTGTCCGTGCCCGTGACCGTGCCCGTGACCGTGCCCGTGTCCGTGACCGTGTCCGTGCCCGTGACCGTGCCCGTGACGGTGTCGGTCCCCGTGTCAGCGGGGGTGGGTCATCCGCCACAGCATGGCCCGCACCTCGTCGAGCTGCGCCAGCACCCGGGCGGCGGC
>Ga0226835_1000393_pt1 | contig 54625 bp, 56 predicted proteins | sample LAC_MetaG_1_FD_163627 | JGI IMG/M metagenome (GOLD analysis project Ga0226835, IMG submission 163627) | Anaerobic ammonium oxidizing microbial communities from anammox membrane bioreactor (MBR) in UC Berkley, California, United States -... | ecosystem: Engineered > Bioreactor > Anaerobic >...
ATCCTGGACGGGAGGGGCGAGGGGCATGCCCGGCAGCCTACGCCCACCTCCGCGGCGGACCTCCCACACCCGCGCCGCCGGGTCGGCCCGACGGACGAGCGGACGGTCGGACGGACGGTCGGACGGGGGGTTCAAGCTCCTCCCCCCGGCGTTGGGACAGTTCTCGTCGCATGGCGTCGGTTTGTGACCCAACGCTCGGGGGGGATGTGTGGTAGTGCCCCGGTGTTGGGACAGTTCTCGTCGCATGGCGGCGGTTTGTGCCCCAACGCTCTGGGCGGGGCGACACCCTTCTCGTCGCGCTCGTCGCGGATCGCGTCGGCGGAGCTCGGCGGAGAACGGGGCCCGCGGTTCCATGGCGGTCGGCGCCGGGACGTGGGCCACGGCCTTGCGGACCCGTTCGGGCGATACTACGGCTCGTGGATCGGCGGACGATCGGCGTCTACGACGGCCGGGCCACGGAATGGCGGGACCGGCGACCGCCCCGGCTCCTCGACGAAGCGGCGGCCTTCCGCGACGCGGTCGGGCCGGGCGCGGGCCGGGTCCGGGCCGACCTCGGATGCGGGCCCGGCGGCTACCTCGACGCCCTCGGCACGCCGGTGCTCGCCCTCGATGCGTCGGCCGAGATGCTGCGCCTGGCCGGTGAGGCGTGCCCGGCGGCGTGGCGGGTCCGGGCCGACATCGAGCGCCTCCCCGTGCGGCGAGGCGCGCTCGCCGGAGCGTGGGCGCGGGCGAGCTACCTGCACGTGCCGAGGGACCGGTTGCCCCTGGCGCTGGCCGAGCTCCACCACGCCGTGGAGGTCGGCGCCCCCGTCGTCCTCACGCTGAAGGCGGGCGGCTACGAGGGCCACGAGCTGCCGGACGACCCCTTCCCGGGCCGGTTCTACGCGTGCTGGGAGCCCGAGCCGCTGGCCGGCGTGGTCGAGGGGGCCGGCTTCGCCGTGCGGGACCTCGACGCCGACGACGCCTGGATCACGGTGCGGGCCGAGAGGGTGCGCTCGCTCCCGGATACGGTGGGACCGGGGATGCGCCTGCTGGTGTGCGGCCTCAACCCGAGCCTCTACGCCGCCGACGCCGGCGTCGGGTTCGCCCGGCCCGGCAACCGCTTCTGGCCCGCGGCGATCGCCGCCGGGCTGGTGACCCGGGACCGTGACCCGCTGGACGCGCTCCGGAACCACAGCCTGGGGATGACCGACCTCGTCAAGAGGGCCACGCCCCGGGCTGCCGACCTGTCGACCGCCGAGCTGCGCGAGGGCACCGGGCGGGTGGAGCGCCTGGTGCGGTGGCTCCGCCCCCGGGCCGTCTGCTTCGTCGGCCTGGCCGGCTGGCGCGCCGCGGTCGACCGTCACGCCGTGGCCGGCGTGCAGCCGGGAGGGTTCGGCGGCGCCCTCGCCTACGTGATGCCGAGCACCAGCGGCCTCAACGCCCACTCCCGCCCCGCCGACTTCACCCGCCACCTCCGTGCCGCGGCCGCTCTGCCCGCGACCTGAGGTGCCGGAGCCGTTTGTCGCAAGGTGCTGATACAATCTGTTCATGGGCGACGTCGTGCAGGCCATCGTGGTGCTGGTCGTCGCCGCGTTTGTGATGGGGCTCGGATCGCGGCCGGTCGGTAGGCGGCAGATCGAGCACTTTGGGGCCCGCTTCGGGGTCGTCGTCTCCGGCGAGGACGGGAGCTTCGTGGCGGCCCGACTTCACCGGTCCCGGGTCCTGCGGTCCTCGGCTGTTGCGCTGGGGATCGTCGTCGGCGGCCTTCCGGCGTACATGAACCTGATCGATCCCGGGCGGGCGGGCGACTTCGCCGTCGAACCCTTGGGCTATGCGTGGCTCTTCGGGGCCGTGTTGGCCGCGGTCGCCGCCGAGATACTCGTCGTGCAGCGCCCGGTCCGCGGAGGTGAAGCGGCGCTCGTCGAGCGGCGCCCGGAGCACTACGTCTCTTCCCGATGGGTTCGGACGGCCGCGGTGCCGGCCGGCGCGGCGCTCCTGCTCTTCGGGGTAGCCGTCGTGAGCACCGACGCAGAACTGCTCGGACCCTCGACCGGCGCCACGGGAGCGCTCGTCACGCTCTGGGCGGTCACGGCCGGCCTGCGGCGGATCGCCGAGCGACCCCGGCTGGAGGTCGCCGGTCGACTGGAGGGCCTCGACGACGCGCTGCGGGCCCATGGCGCGCACCACGTAGTCGGGGCGGCCGTGATGCTCGGCGCGATGAGCCTGCTCCTCACCGCCGCGCCGGTCCTCAACGAGGCGGCGCCGGCACTCAACCTCGTCACCGGCCTCCTAGCGTACGCGGCCCTGGGCATCTGGTACGCGCTCGCGCGGAACGTGCCCTGGAGGGCGAGGGCGCCGGAGGGATCGACCACGTGATCACCGCGACCGTCGACGAGTCGTCGCCCGTCCCGCCCTTCGAGCAGCTTCGCAGCCAGCTGGCCGGCGCGATCCGCTCGGGCGCGCTGGCTCCGTCGACGCGCCTGCCCACCGTCCGCCAACTGGCCGGCGACCTCGGTATCGCCCCGAATACCGTCGCCCGGGCCTACAAGGCCCTCGAGGGCGAGAACCTGGTCCGGGCACGGGGGCGCCGAGGAACGGTCGTGACCGACGTCGCCGCGCTTCCCACCGGCCGGCGCCAGGCGCTGGTCGCCGACGCGGTGCGTCGCTATCTCGCGGAGGTCGAACGCCTGGGCGTCACGACCGAGGAGGCCATCGAGATGGCCCGGGCCGCCGCCCGGTAGGCGCGCGGTCCCGCTGTGTCTCGGGTGCGAGGGAGCGGGCTCAGGACGTGAGCTCGGCGGCGCGCTTGGCCAGGGAGTCGAGGCAGTCGTGGAACGCCCGTGAGAACGCCGCCACGCCTTCGCGTTCCAGCGTGGCGGTGACGTCGTCGTACGACACGCCCGCCTCGGCGAGGCCGTCGAGGACGGCGCGGGCGTCGTCGACACCCTCCAGGATGCTGCCGGCTTCCTGATGGCCCTGGCCGGCCCGCAGCGCCTCCACGGAGGGAGGAGCGAGGGTGTTGATCGTGTTCTCGCCGATGAGCGTGTCGACGTAGAGGGTGGGGGAGTAGGCCGGGTTCTTCGTCGACGTCGACGCCCACAGCGGCCGCTGGAGGGTGGCGCCGTGGGCGGCCAGCGCCTCCCACCGGGGCCCGCGGAAGTGCTCCAGGAAGTGCTGGTAGGCGATCTTGGCGTTGGCGACGGCCGCGCGGCCACGCAACGGGTGGCCCTCGGGGAGGCGCTTGTCGGTCTCGGTGTCGACCCGGCTGACGAAGAACGACGCCACCGAGTGCATCGCGTCGACCGGCAGGCCGGCCTCGACGCGACGCTCCAGCCCGCGTAGGTAAGCCTCCACCACAGCGTCATAGCGTCCGAGGGCGAATATCAACGTGATGTTGATGTTGAGGCCGGCGGCCACCCCCTCCTCGATGGCCGGCAGGCCCGCCTCGGTGGCGGGGATCTTGACCATGAGGTTCGGGCGGTCCACCCGCCCGGCGAGCTCGGCGACCTGGGCGACGGTAGCGGTGGTGTCGCCGGCGATGTCGGGGGACACCTCCAGCGAGACGAAGCCGTCGGCGCCGCCGAGGCGGTCGTGGGTGGGGCGCAGCACATCGGCGGCGGTGCTCACGTCACCCACGACGAGCGCCCAGTAGACCTCTTCGATCGTGGCCCCGCCGCGGGTCAGCTCGGCGAGCTCGGCGTCGTAGTCGTCGCCCGACGCCATCGCCTTCTCGAAGATCGACGGGTTGGAGGTGACCCCCCGGATCCCGTCGTCGGCGACGAGGCGGGCGAGCTCGCCACCTCGCGCCATCCCGCGGGTCAGGTTGTCGAGCCACGGGCTCTGCCCGAAGTCGTTGAGCCGGGCAATCGCACTGGTCATCGTTCTCCTCCTCGGTCGGGCACCGGGCGCCCCGGTCCGCACGGGCCCCGGGGGAGCGGCCGGGTGCGGTGGTCAGGTCGGTGCGAGCAGGGCGCGGGCCCGGTCGACGACGTGCGCGGCGTCGAAGCCGAGGTTGCGCATCGCCGTCGCGCCCGGCGCCGACGCGCCGAAGCGGTCGAGACCGATGACGGCGTCGGCGTAGCGCTCCCACCCGAGCGTGGCTCCCGCCTCCACCGCGAGAGTGGGGACCCCGGCCGGCAGCACCTCGGCCCGCCGTCCGGGCGGAGCGGCCTCGAAGAGGTCCCACGACGGCATCGACACGACCCGCACGGCCACGCCGTCGGCGGCCAGCGTGGCGGCGGCGTCCACGCAGAGCGACACTTCCGACCCCGTGCCCACGAGGACCACGTCGGGCCGGTCGGCGGCCTCGTCGACCAGCACGTACGCCCCTTGGGCCACCCCCGCCGGCGCCCGCTCGGCGGTGCCCTCGAGCACCGGCAGCTTCTGGCGGGTCAGAACGAAGCCGGTGGGGCCCTCGCCGTCGACGTGGACCCGCCACGCGGCGGCGACCTCGTTGGCGTCGGCCGGCCGGATCAGGCGGAGGCCGGGCATCGCGCGCAGCGACGCCAGTTGCTCGACGGGCTGGTGGGTGGGTCCGTCCTCGCCGATCCCGATGGAGTCGTGGGACCACACGAACGCGACCTTGTAGCGCGACATGGCCGCGAGGCGGACGGCGGGACGCATGTAGTCGCTGAACACGAAGAAGGTGCCGGCGAACGGGAGCAGACCACCGGCGGCCATCCCGTTGGCGACCCCGGCCATCCCGTGCTCACGAACGCCGAAGTGGATCTGGCGCCCGGCGTGGTGCGAGCGGTCGAAGAGCTCCTCGTCGGGGAGGTGCGTGCCGGTGTTCCCGGTCAGGTCGGCGCCTCCGCCCACCAGGCCGGGCACGACGTCGGTGATCGCCCCGAGGACCTTGCCGCAGGCCTGGCGGGTGGCCGTCGCGTCACCGGCCGCCCACGACGGCAGCTTGGCCTCCCAGCCGGGCAGCCCTCTCCCGGCCAGGCAGGCGTCGAAGTCGTCGACGCGGGCCGGTTCCGCCGAGCGCAGCGCGTCGCGCCGTCGCTCCCACTCGCCCCGGGCCGCCTCCCCCCGGCGGCCCGCGGCCCGGTACATGGAGAGCACGTCGCCGGGCACGTGGAACGTCTCGTCGGGGGGCAGCCCGAGGATCTCCTTGACGGCCCGCACCTCCTCCGCGCCGAGGGGGCTCCCGTGAGCGGCGGAGGTGTCGGTGAAGCGGGGGGAGGGCCAGCCGATGTGGCTGCGCAGGACCACGAGGCTCGGGCGCTCCGTCTCCGCCATCGCCTCGCGGATGCCGGCCTCGAGGGCGTCGAGGTCGTTGGCGGCCTCGCCGAGCTCCACCACGTGCCAGCCGTAGGCCTCGAAGCGACGGGAGGCGTCGTCGGTGAGCGCCAGCTCGGTCGCGCCGTCGATGGTGATGTGGTTGTCGTCGTAGACGGCGACCAGGCGCCCCAGGCCGAGGTGACCCGCGATCGACGACGCCTCGTGGCTGATGCCCTCCATGAGGTCGCCGTCGGAGCAGATCGCGAAGACGTGGTGATCGGTGAGCGACGGGCCGAACCGGGCCCGCAGGTTGGCCTCCGCGACCGCGAGCCCCACCGCGTTCGAGATGCCCTGGCCCAGCGGCCCGGTGGTCACCTCCACGCCCGCGGTGTGACCCCGTTCGGGGTGGCCGGGGGTCGCGGAGCCCCACTGGCGGAACTGCCGGAGGTCGTCGAGCTCCAGGCCGAAACCGCAGAGGTGGAGCATCGCGTAGAGGAGCATCGACGCGTGACCGGCCGAGAGCACGAAGCGGTCACGGTCGGGCCACTCGGGCGCCGAGGCGTCGTAGCGCATGATCCGCGTGAACAGCACGTGGGCCAGCGGGGCCAGCGCCATCGGGGTGCCGGGATGCCCCGACTCGGCCTTCTGCACCGCGTCCATCGCCAGGCCGCGGACGACGTCGATCGCCCTCTGCTCCAGCGCCGGATCGATCTCGTTCGTCACGCTCTCGACTTCCTCTCGGGGTCGTCCGCCACGGCGGTCCTGGACCCAGCCTACGCCCCGGCCCCCGGAGGTCCCCCGGGCCGCTCCGCTAGCGGTCGACGGCGATCATCACCACCACCCGGAGTGGGCCGTGGACGCCCATCGTGGTGCGCATCTCGAGGTCGCCGGTCCGGCTCGGCCCACCGATCCAGGTCAGCGCGCTGGGCGGCCCGCCGGCGAGCGCGCGTGCCAGCGCCGCCTCGAAGTCGGGCTCGACGACCGACTCCGGAACCACGCAGAGGTGCACCGGCGGTACCAGGGAGGTGGCCCGGGGACGGGTGGGCCCGGAACGGAGCGCCATGACGCCCTCGGCGGCGGCGGCCGCGTCGGCGCCGGTGATCCCGACGCCGGCGGACGGGAGGCGCGCCGCCCACGCGGGCTCGCCGGGCGTGACGACCTCGACTCCGTCGCCGGCCAGCATCTCGATCGCCCGCCGGACCGAGGGCCCGACCGCCGCCTCGGCGCCCGACCCGCCGTCAGCACCGGAGCCGGGCGCCGCGGCGACGGGCGTTCCCGCCGCGGCCGAGGCGGCGAGCGCGGCCAGGTTCTCGGGGAGCTCGGCCGGGGTGGCGAGGTGGACCTCGCACCGGTTCGCCTCGAGCGCGGACCGCAGGCGCCCCACCGGACCGGCGGGCGAGCTCACCACCTCTCGACCCCGGATTCCCGGGCGGCCCAGCGGTCGCGGAACGGGCGGGCCGCCGGGAGCGGCAGGTCACGGGTGACCGTCCACTCCCCGGAGCCGGGCACCCGCCGGCCGGTCCAGCGCGTCCGGCCGAGCAGTCGCGCGCCCGCACGGCTCGCGGCCGCGCCGAGGCGGTAGCCGGCGGGCGTGGACCACAGCGCCGCCCAGGCCGCGAAGCCCAGGCGGCGGCGCCCGTACGGCGCGTCGCGGCGGGGCGACGGCAGGGCGGCTCCACCCGCCCACCACGGGTACCCCTCGCCGGGCAGGCGGCGGGGGCGCGATCCCGGGCCGCCCGCGGGCACGCCGAGCCGGTCGGGTGCGGACGGTGACGGCGGCGGCGGGCGACGCGCCGAGCCGGGTCGCACCAGGGGCCCCGGGCCACGGAGGTCGGAGCGCAAACGCACGAGGAGGTCGGCGAGGGGGATCTCCACCGGGCAGGCCTCGGTGCACGCCCCGCACAGCGTCGACGCGAAGGGCAGGTCGCACCCCTCCTCGCCGCCGCTCAGCAGGGGCGTGAGGATCTTGCCCATCGGGCCGGTGTAGACGGAGTCGTAGGCGTGGCCCGACGTGTGCCGGTACACGGGGCAGACGTTGAGGCAGGCCCCGCAGCGGATGCAGGCCAGCATCTCCTCGTAGGGAGTGCCGAGCAGGCGCCGGCGGTTGTGGTCGAGGAGCACCACGTGGACCTGCTCCGGCCCGTCGAGCTCCCCGGCCCGGCGCGGGCCGGTGATCATCGTCACGTAGTTGGTGAGCGCCTGCCCGGTCGCGCTGCGGGTCAGCAACGGGAGCAGCACCGACACGTCGGCCAGCCGGGGGACGACCTTGTCGACCGGAGCCAGGACCACCTGGATACGGGGGAGCGTGGTGCAGAGCCGCCCGTTGCCCTCGTTGGTGACCAGCACCACCGTCCCGGTGTCGGCGGCCACGAAGTTGGCCCCGGTCACGCCCATCTCCGCCGCGAGGAAGCGGGGCCGGAGGTGGTCGCGCACCCACCGGGTGAGCACCTCGGCGTCGGGGGGCAGGGCGCGGCCGGCCTCGGCGGTGAGCAGGTCGGCGACCTGGGGGATCGTCTTGTGGATCGCCGGCGTGACCATGTGCGACGGCCGCTCGCCGGCCACCTCCACCACGTACTCGCCGAGGTCGGTCTCGAGGCTCGCCACCCCCGCGGCGCGGAGCGCGTCGGCGAGGTCGATCTCCTCGGTGGCCATCGACTTCGACTTCACGACCTCGCGCACCCCCTCCCGGAGCGCGAGGTCGACGACGTAGCGGGCGGCGTCGGCGGGCGTGGCAGCGCGGTGGACCACGGCCCCGACGGCCTCCAGGGCGGCGGCGGCGCGGTCGAGCCAGCCGTCGAGGTCGGACAGGGTCTCGCGGCGGATCGACGCGGCCCGGTCCTTGAGCCACGGGGTGGTCCTCTCCACGTCGGCGGCGGTGAACAGGCGCCGGTCGAGGTTCCGCATCGCGGCCTGGAGGCCGGCGTTCGCCAGGGCGTGCTCGGCCCGCTCCTTGAAGGTGCGGCCCGGGGTGACGACGCGGCCCGTCACGGCCCGTCCGCCCCCGGGGCGCCCGTTCGCGCCGGGAGGCCCCGGGCGAGCAGGTCGGCGAGGTGCACGGGTCGCGGTCCGGCCCCGGTCCGGCGGCGGCGGCCCTCGAGGTGCAACAGGCACGCGGCGTCGCCGCTCACCAGCCACTCGGCGCCGGTCGCGGCGGCACCGCCGAGCTTGGCGTCGGCGAGGGCGCCGGCCAGGGCGCCGTGGTGCTGGGAGAACGTGCCCCCGAACCCGCAGCACGTCTCGGGTTCGGCCATCTCCACGATCGTGGCCCCGGCCGCCTCGAGCAGGGCCCGCGGGGAGCGCGACACCCCGTGGTTGCGCAGGCCGTGGCAGGCGTCGTGGACGGTGACGGTGGTGTCGAGGCGCGCCCCGACGTCGGTGACGCCGAGCTCGTCGACGAGGTAGCGCGAGAGCTCGAAGGTCCGCGCCGCGAGCGTGCCGGCGCGGTCGCGGTCGCGCCCGGTGAGCAGGCGGGTGTACCAGTGGTGGACCATCGCCGCGCACGACCCCGACGGGACCACCACCGCCTCGTAGCCGTCGAAGACCTCGAGGGTGTGGCGGGCCAGGCGGGCCGCGGCCTCGGGTTCTCCGGCGCTGAGCGCCGGCTGGCCGCAGCACGTCTGCGCGGGCGGGAACGCGACGTCGACCCCGGCCGCCTCCAGCAGGCGGACCGCCGCCACCCCGGTGTCGGGCGCGATCTGGTCGACGACGCAGGTCACCAGGAGCGCGACGGTCGGGCGGGGGGCCACCCGCGGAGGCTACTAAGGGCCGCCGGCCGCGGAGCCCGTCCCGGATCCCACCCCGGATCCCACCTCGATCCCACCGATCCACGTCGAGACGGCCCGGACCGCACCGTGCTCCCCCCGTGCCGCGACGGCGTCGGGCGGCGGCGCGAGCGCGACGAGGTCGGCCCGCCCGCCGACGCCCACCGCCCCGAAGGTGTCGAGACCGACGAGCCGGGCCGGGACCACCGCGGTCATGGCGACGGCCCGGTCGACGGCCACGCCCGCCGCCACGAGGTTGGCCACCGCGTCGAGCAGGGTCATCGACGTCCCGACGAGGGTCCCCCCGGGGAGGCGGACCGCGTCGCCCGCCGGCGGCCCCTCGCCCACGACCGCGCCGTCGAGCCCGACCGAGCCGACGTGCCCGGCCGCCGGGGCCACGGAGTCGGTGACGACCGCGACGCCCGCCTTGGCCCGGGCGACGAGGCGGACGACGGCCGGGTGGACGTGGACGAGGTCCGCGATGAGGCCGACCACCACCCGGTCGTCGTCGAGGGCGGCCCCGGCCAGGCCCGGCTCCCGGTGGTGCAGCGGTCCCATGCCGTTGAAGACGTGCGTCGCCATCCGGGCGCCGGAGTCGAAGGCGCGCCCGGCCTGCTCGAACGACGCCCGGGAGTGGCCGAGCGCCACCACGACGCCGCGCCCGGCGAGCATCCGGGTGCACTCGCCGCCCGGGTCGGCCTCGGGGGCCAGGGTCACGATCCGCACCAGGCCGGGGTGGGCGTCGAGGAGGCCGGCCAGCCAGGCGACGTCGGCCGGGCGTATCAGGTCCACGGGGTGCGCGCCGGGCGCGTCGCCGAGGAAGGGCCCCTCGAGGTGGACGCCCACGATGTCGGCCCCCGCCGCGGTGTCGGCGGCCGCCCGCGCCGCGCCGTCGAGCATGGCGGGGTAGGCCCCGGCCGGAGCGGTGACGAGGGTCGGGCAGAACCCGGTCACGCCGGCCGCGGCCAGGGCTCGCCGCGCCGTTCGCCAGCCCTCCGCCGAGGCGCCGGCGAAGTCGACCGCGCCCAACCCGTTCACCTGGAGGTCGACCAGGCCGGGCGCCAGCACGGTGCCGGGGCCGAGGTCGCGTGCCGGTTCGCCGGGTGGGCCCTCGCCGGCGGCGACCACGCGGGCGTCGTCGATCGCCAGCCACCCCGGTGACAGCCGCGCCATCCCCCGCGGGTCCGCCTCCGGCACCAGGACGGTCCCGGCGGTCAGAACACTCCGCACCTCACCCTCCGACCCTCCCGATCCGACCGTGGCGGCCACCCGCCGAGCGGTCCGCCCGACGGGCGCCGTGGCCATCCCTCGCGCCCGAGCGCCGGGCCCGGCCGCCGAGGATACGACCCGCGTGGCGGCCGGCCCGTCGGCGTGCCACCGGGAAGCCACCCCCGCGGCACCCCCACGCGCCCGCGGATCCACGACCCGGGCTCCGGCGACGACCCCGGCGTCGGTACGCTCCCTCCGGTGCCCACCCTCTCCGAGGCCGACTCCAAGGCGCTGCTCGCCGGCTACGGGGTCCCGCTGCTGCGCGAGCTCACGGCCGCCACGGCGACCGACGCCGCCCGGGCCGCCGGGGAGCTCGGGTACCCGGTCGTGGTCAAGCTCTGCGGGGCCGGCCTGGCCCACAAGACGGAGCGGGGCCTGGTGCGCCTCGGCCTCACCGGTCCGGCGGCCGTAGAGGCCGCCGCCACCGATCTGCTCGCCGCGGCCCGGCCCGACGACGGCGAGGTCGGCCTCCTCGTGGCGCCGATGGCCCGTGGAGCACGAGAGCTGATCGCCGGCGCGCACCGCGACCCCCAGTTCGGCCCCTGTGTGATGCTCGGCGTGGGCGGCGTGACCGCCGAGGCCGTCGCCGACGTGGTGTTCCGTCTCGTACCCCTCGACGCCGTCGACGCCGCGGAGATGATCGACGGCCTCGCCACCCAGGCTCTGCTCGACCGGTTCCGGGGCGAGCCCGCCGTCGACCGCGACGCGCTGGCCGCGGTCGTCCTCGCCCTCGCGGCCGCCGTGGAGCACGAACCCGGGCTCGTCTCGGCCGAGCTGAACCCGCTCCTCGTCGTCGACGGGCGACCGATCGCGGTCGACGCGCTGGTCGAGGTGGCGGCATGATCCGGGGCGGGAACCGATGAGCACCCCCGGCGTGGCACCCCGCCTCGACCTCCTGTTCGAGCCCCGCGGGGTGGTGGTGGTCGGAGCCTCGAGCCACCCGGGCAAGTTCGGCTTCGTGGCCCTGCACAACATCCTGAGCCAGGGCTACCCGGGCACGGTCAGGGCCACGAACCGCGACGGCGGGACGATCCTCGGCGTCGAGGCCGCCCGGAGCATCGACGACCTCCCCGCCGGCGACGCGATCGACCTGGCCTTCGTGTGCACGCCGGCGTCGGCCAACCTCGACGTCCTCGAGGCCTGCGCCCGGCGCGGCATCGGGGCCGCCTTCGTGACCTCGGCCGGGTACCGCGAGGCGGGCGACGACGGCCGGCGGGAGGAGGAGCGGCTCGTCGCCGCGGCCCGGGCCCACGGCATCGTCCTGGCCGGCCCCAACGGCCAGGGCGTGGTCTCGACCCCGGCCGGGCTCTGCGCCCAGATCGTGGCTCCGTACCCGCCGGCCGGCCGCATCGCCATCGCCAGCCAGTCGGGGAACTTCGTGTCGTCGTTCCTCAACTACGCCCGCCAGACGGGCGTGGGCGTCAGCCGGGCGGTGAGCGCGGGCAACGCCGCCGCCCTCGACGTGATCGACTACGTCGAGTACTACGCCGCCGACCCGGCCACGTCGGTGGCGCTGGTCTACGTCGAGGGGATCGCCGACGGCCGCGCCCTCTTCGAGCGGCTGCGGACCGTCAGCGCGGCGATGCCGGTGGTCCTCCTCAAGGGGGGTGCATCGGCCGGCGGTGAGCGGGCGGCCGCCAGCCACACCGGCGCGCTGGCCACCGACGACCGGGTCTTCGACGGCATGTGCGCCCAGGCCGGCGTGGCGCGGGCCCGCACCGTCGAGGAGGCCTTCGAGGCCGCGGCGACGTTCGCGACCCAGCCGCTCCCCGCCGGGCCGCGCGTCGCGGTGGTCACCACGGCCGGGGGCTGGGGCGTCGTCACCGCCGACGCCATCACGTTCGAGCGCGACCTCGAGCTGGTCGCGCTGCCCGACGACCTACGCGCCGCCGTCGACGCCGAGTTGCCTCCCCGGTGGAGCCGGCGGAACCCGATCGACCTCGCGGGCGGCGAGACCCGCGACACGATCCCCACCGTCCTCGACCTCGTGGCCTCCCACCCGGGGATCGACGCGGTGGTGTACCTGGGTATCGGCATCCAGTCGAACCAGGCCCGGATGATGCGCGAGGGGCCCTTCCACCCGGACGGCGGCCTGGAGCGGATCGTGGCGTACCACGAGCGCCAGGACCGCCGCTTCGCCGAGGCGGCGGCCGAGGTCGGCGAGCGGACCGGTAAGCCGGTGCTCACGGCCACCGAGCTGGCGGTGGCCGACCCCGACAACCCCGGGCCGGTCGGGGTCCGCGCCACCGGTCGGCTCTGCTACGCGTCGTCGAACCGGGCCGTCGGCGCGCTGGCCCACCTCGTGCGCTACGCCCGATGGCGCCGGGCCCGCACGCCGGCGTGACCGCTCCCGCACCATCCGGGCGGCGCACCGACCGGCGGCATGCCCACCGTCGCCGCGCCGACCTCCGGCGCCGGGTCCTGGCGCTCGGCCTCCTGAGCCTCGGCGCCGGGATCGTGCTGGGGTTCGGCCGGGTCCCGGCGGAGCCCCGCCCGCCGGCCGGCCGGTCGGCCGCGCCGGACGTCACCCCGCTTCTCTCGGTGCGCCGGGCGCCCGGGGCGGTGGTCGACGAAGCGGGCGCCCTGCGCCTCGACGCCGAGCTGGCCACCGCCGCGGCCCGCACCGGCGACGCGTCCTGCTGGGTGGTCGCCGCCGCGGCGCCGCGGACCCGCCCGATCGCCGCGCGGCGCGGAGAGGTGGGCCTCATCCCGGCGTCGACGCTCAAGCTCGCCACCGCCGCGGCGACGCTGGCCGTGATCGGGCCCGAGGCCCGGCTCACCACCCGGGTCGTGGCCGCCGCGGCACCCGACCCCTCGGGCACCGTGGACCGGCTGACCCTCGTGGGTGGGGGCGACCCCCTCCTCGCCACCCCTGAGGGCGCGGCCCGGCGGGAGGCCGCCCCGTGGACCCGCGGCCAGCCCACGACCCCCCTCGCCGTGCTCGCCGACCGGGTGGTCGCGGCCGGGGTGCGCGCCGTCCCGGGGGGGATCGTCGCCGACGACTCCCGCCACGACACCCTGCGGTGGCTCCCGACCTGGCCCGAGCGCTACGGCCCCGACGTGGGCCCGCTCGGCGCGCTGACCGTCGACGGGGGCCGCCCCGGAGGCGTCGGCGCGCCGGCGGCCGATCCCGGTCTCCTGGCCGCGACCGCGCTCGGCCGGCTCCTGGCCGAGCGCGGGGTGACCGTGGGGCCGCCCTCGCGGGGGACCGCGCCCGCCGGCGCGGTGACCGTCGCCTCGGTGGCGTCCGCCCCGATGGCCGAGGTGGTCGGCGAGATGCTCGCCGCGAGCGACAACCTCACCGCCGAGACGCTGATCCGGGAGCTCGCCGTCCGCCGGGGGCGCCCCGGCACCACCGCCGACGGCGTGCGGGTGGCCCGCGACGCCCTCGTGGGGCTCGGCCTCCCCGTCGGCGGCACCACCATGGTCGACGGGTCGGGCCTGTCGCGCGAGGACCGCATGACGTGCTCCCTGTTGACGGGCATCCTCGGCCTCGCCGGCGACGAGCGGTACCGAGCCCTCCACGACGGCCTGGCCGTGGCGGCTGAGACCGGGACCCTCGCCGAGCGGTTCGGAGGAACCCCTCTCGCCGGGCGCCTGCGGGCCAAGACCGGGACGCTCAACGGCGTCAGCGGCCTGGCCGGCGTGGTCGACGGACCCCGACCCCTCCGCTTCTCCGTGCTGCTCAACGGCAGCTTCCCCGATGCGCAGGGACTCGCCGGCCGGGAGGCCATGGCGCTGGCGATCGGTCGGTGGCCGGACGTCCCCGGCGGCGTCGCGGTCGTACCGCCGCCGGGCGGATGAGAAGCTTGCGCCGTCGACCGTGCGCCGACGACAATGCCCCGTCGTGGCCGGCGACGACACCCCCTTGCCGCAGCTCGCGACCGAGCTGCGCGACCTCGTCGTCACCTACACCAAGCAGGAGACCCTCGATCCCCTGCGCGACCTCGCCCGGTGGGTCGCCTTCGGTGTGGCCGGGTCCCTCCTCATGGGCATCGGTGTCGTGTTCCTGACCCTGGCGGGGCTGCGCGCCATCCAGGAGTCGACCGGCGAGACCTTCGACGGCAACTGGACGTGGGTGCCGTACCTGATCGTGACCGCCGTCCTGCTCGCCGGCGCCGGCCTGACCTGGACGGCCCGCGGCGGTGGCCGCAAGGAGCGACGGTGACCTCGACGCCGAAGGAGACCCGGGTCACCCGCGACGACATCGAGGCCAAGCTCCGCGAGATCCGGGGTGGCCTCGAAGCCGATGTCGAGCAGGCCCGCGGCACCGCCCGCACCGCGCTGGTCGCCGGGGCCGTGGTCCTGGTGGTCGTCGTCTACCTGATGGGCCGGCGGCGCGGGCGCAAGAAGACCACCATCGTCGAGATCCGCCGGATCTGAGCGTGATCTCCGGAGCCGTCACGCGCCTCGCACGCACCGGGCTCCGGCGCGGCGTGCGCCAGGGGTCGCGCCCCTGGCTCGTGATCGGCATGACCGCGACCGCCCTGCGCCTCGTGCGGCGCTTCGCCGCCCGCCAGGAGGAGACGGTCTTCCGCGCCGAGCTGAAGCCCGGGGCCGGGGTCGAGATCCGGGCGCTCGAGCCCGAGCCACGGGGGCGCCGGGCCCGCCGTGCGCGGCGCGCCGCGGCCGCGCGGGGCCGCTAGCCGGACGGCCCGCTCCCGGCCCGAGGGCTGCGGTCGGCCCGGGCGGTGCCGTCTAGCCTGGGGCCCGATGAAGGTGCTGCTCCGCAACCCGCGCCGCGAGGTCGAGGTCACCGGGCCGGTGACCGTCCTGGCGCTCCTGGCCCGCCTCGACCTGAACCCCGAATCGGTCCTCGTGATCCGGGGCGACACGATCGTGACGCGCGACGCCCGCCTCACCGACGACGACACGATCGAGATCCGCCCGGTCATCTCCGGCGGTTCGTGCTGAGCGGGGGAGGGGCCCGGTGAAGTGCCGCCGTTGCCGCGAGCCGGCCGTCATCGACATCCGCCGTCACAACGCGGCCTTCTGCCGCGACTGCTTCCTGCACCACTGCCGCGAGCAGGTGCGCCGCGCGATCGACGAGCACCGGATGATCGAAGCGGGGGAGCGGGTGCTGGTGGCGGTGTCGGGCGGCAAGGACTCCCTCGCCCTGTGGCACCTCCTCGGCGCTCTCGGCCACGAGGCCGACGGGCTCTACATCGGCCTGGGGATCGACGAGTACTCCGAGGAGTCGGCCGCGCTGGTACGGGCCTTCGCGATCGAGAGGGGCCTCAAGCTCCACGAGGTCGACCTGGCCGCCGAGTGGGGCTTCGACGTGCCCACCGCGGCGCGCACCACCCGCCGCGCCCCCTGCGGGTCCTGCGGCCTGTCGAAGCGCCACCTCTTCAACCGGGTCGCGCTGACCCACGGCTACCCCGTGGTGGCCACCGGCCACAACCTCGACGACGAGGCCGCCGTCCTGCTCGGCAACGTCCTGCGCTGGGAGACCGGGTACCTGGCGCGCCAGTACCCCGTCCTGCCCGCCTCCGACGGCTTCGCCCGCAAGGTCAAGCCCCTGATCCGGCTGGGCGAGCGGGAGATGGCGGCCTACTGCGTGCTCGAGGGCATCGACTACCAGGTCGAGGAGTGCCCCATGGCCGCCGGCAACCGTCATCTCGGCTACAAGGAGGTGCTCAACGCCCTCGAGGACCGCTCGCCCGGCGCCAAGGCGGCGTTCCTCTTCGGGTTCCTCGACCGCGGCCACGACCTCTTCGCCGGCACCGCCGGCGGCGGTGGCGACGGGGGCCCGGCGCTCGCGCCGTGCGCGTCGTGCGGCTCGCCGACCACGGGCGGGGTGTGCGCGTTCTGCCGCCTGCGCGAGCGCGTCCGCGCCGACACGGGCCCCGCACCCGCCTCCGCACCCTCGCAGACACCCCGGCCGTAGGTCCGAAGTGCCCCGCCCCTTCGCCGCCGGCGACCGAGTGCTGCTCGTCGACTCCCGCCGGCGGCGCCACCTCGTGACCCTGGCCGAGGGCGGAACCTTCCACACCCACGCCGGCGTCGTCGACCACGGCGCGCTCCTCGGCCACGAGGAGGGGATCGAGGTCCGGACCTCCCGCGGGGCCCGGCTGGTGGCGGTGCGGCCGACCCTCGCCGACTACGTCCTCAAGATGCCCCGCGGCGCCCAGGTGATCTACCCCAAGGACCTCGGGCCGATCCTGATGCTCGCCGACGTCTTCCCCGGCGCCCGGGTGCTCGAGTCGGGGGTCGGCTCGGGCGCCCTGACCGCCACCCTCCTGCGGGCGGTGGGGCGTGAGGGTCACGTCCTGGGTTACGAGATCCGCTCCGACTTCGCCGATCGGGCCCGCCGGAACGTGGAGGCGTTCCTGGGACCCGACGTCCCCCTCGGGATCGAGGTGCGCGACACCTACGAGGGCATCGGCGCCATCGACCTCGACCGGATCCTTCTCGACCTTCCCGAACCGTGGCGGGTGGTCGAGCACGCCGCGGGCGCGCTGCGCCCCGGCGGGATCCTGCTCGCGTACCTGCCCACGATCGGCCAGGTCTCCCAGCTGCGCGACGCTCTCGCCGCGTCGCCGTTCGGAATGGCCGAGACGGTCGAGATCCTCCAGCGCTCCTGGCACGTCGACCGCCAGTCGGTCCGTCCCGACCATCGCATGGTGGCGCACACGGGCTTCCTGACCCACGCCCGCCTGCTCCAGCCCGGGTGAACGCGCTCGACGCGGTGATCGTCCTCGCCGCGTTCCTCGCGGTGGTCGGCGGCTGGCGCATCGGCTTCGTCGCCCGGCTGGTGTCGTGGGCCGGCCTCGGTGCGGGCATCGCGCTCGCGGCCGTCTTCGCCCCCGACGTCGCCGACGCGCTCCGCGACGCGTCGACCGCCTCCCGCCTCGCGGCGACGGTCTCGTTCACCCTCGGCGTGGCCCTCGCCGGCCAGGCCCTGGGCATGGCCCTGGGCTCGTCGCTGCACCGCCGCCTGCCGCTGAGCGAGCGGCTCCAGACCGGCGACCGCGCCGCCGGGGCAGCGCTCGGCGTGTTCGGGATCCTCGTGCTGGTGTGGTTCCTGACGCCGACCCTGGCCACCGCCCGGGGCTGGGCGGCCCGCACCGCCCGCGACTCGGCGTTGGTCGCGCTGGTCGAGCGGATCGGCCCGGAACCGCCCCGGGCGGCCTGGACCCTCGCGCGCCGGGTCGCCGGGTGGGCCTACCTGTACACCACCGACGACTTCGGGGGAGCGTCGGCCAGCGGTCCGCCGCCCACGGGCGGCCTGCCGGCAGGCGCCTTCGCCCGGGTCGCGGCGGCGGTGGTGAAGGTGGAGGGCCGCGCCTGCGACATGATCCAGAGCGGGAGCGGGTTCGCGGCAGCTCCCGACCTGATCGTGACCAACGCCCACGTGGTGGCGGGGGAGAGCCGGGTCTTCGTGCGGACGGCCGACGACCGCCGCCTCCGGGCCGATGTGGTCGCCTTCGACCCGCGCCGGGACCTCGCCGTGCTGCGGGTGCCGGGCGTCGGCCTCACGCCCCTGCTGTTCGCCGACGGCTCCGTCGGCGCCACGGGCGCGGTGCTCGGCCATCCCGGCGGGGGCCCGCTCGTGGAGTCGCCGGCGCGGGTGGAGGCGATGGTCGAGGCCCGCACACGCGACATCTACGGGACCGGGAGGACCACCCGCTCGATCTTCGTGCTCGCGGCGCGGCTCGAACCCGGTGACTCCGGTGGGCCGCTGGCCGACCGCCAGGGCCGCGTGATGGGCGTGGCGTTCGCGATCGACCCCGCCGACCCGAACACGGCGTACGCGATCACGAACGAGGAGTTGAGGCCGGTGCTTACGCCGGTGCTCGACGATCCCGCCGGCGCCTCATCCGTACCCACCGGCGGGTGCATATCGGGCTGAGCGCCCCACCGGACCGGGTGGCGGTGCCCCGGAGGTCACCACCGCACGCGCGCGGCGACCCGGCCGGACGCGTCAGTCGACCTCGATGTAGATGCACTCCCCGGGGCACTCCTCGGCCGCCTCGATCACGGCCTCCTCCATGCCGTCGGGGACGTTGGCGAGACCCTCGGCGCCGCCCGGGTCGTTGAAGACCTTGTCGCCTTCCTTCACGTAGGCGAGCCCGTCGTCGAGGAGCGTGAACACGGCCGGGGCGATCTCCTCGCAGAGGCCGTCGCCGGTGCAGAGATCCTGGTCGATCCAGACCTTCATGGGTGGGTCCTCGCTTCCTCTCGGCTACCCGATCCGGATCGGGTCGGGCTCGGGTCGGGGGTCGGGTGGGGGGTGGGCCCGCCGTCGGGCGGGGACGACGTATTCAACACGACGAGCCTAGGTTCCTTCGTAACGACCGTCAATTTACCATGTCGTCGCTGGAATTAATATGGATGTCGGGATGGCCGCATGTCGCTAGGGTGCGCGGTGTAGGGTCCGCACGCGGTGCGCCGCAGGAGGTGGGCGCCATGGCCAACCAGCCCAGCGAGCACGAGCTCCGCCTCGTGGAGTACGAGCGGCAGGTGGGCGAGCTGCAGTCGCAGCTCAAGAACCTCGAGGAAGAGGTGGTGGTGCTCCGCCGCCGCCTCCAGGACGCCCCCAAGCGCGTCCGCACCCTCGAGGAGCGCCTCCTCGAGACCAAGGGCCAGCTCGCGCAGGCCGTCTCCCAGAACGAGCGCCTCTCCGCCACCCTGCGTGAGGCTCGCGACCACATCGCCGCGCTGCGTGAGGAGGTCGAGAAGCTGACGATGCCGCCGTCGGCGTACGGGACCTACCTCGCCACCAACGACGACGGCACCGTCGACGTCGTCTCCGCGGGCCGCAAGATGCGGGTCGCGCTCCACCCCGAGGTCGACGCCGAGGAGCTGCGCCGGGGCCAGGAGGTCGTGCTCAACGAGTCGCTCAACGTGGTGCTGGCCCGGGAGCCCGACGTCGCGGGCGAGGTCGTGATGCTCAAGGAGGTCCTCGACGACGAGCGCCGGGCCCTCGTGGTCGGGCGGGCCGACGAGGAGCACGTCTGCGAGCTCGCCGACGCCCTCGTGGGGACGCGCCTGCGGGCCGGCGACCACCTCCTGATGGAGGCGCGGTCGGGGCTGCTGGTGGAGCGCCTGCCCCGCCCCGAGGTCGACGAGCTCATCCTCGAGGAGGTCCCCGACGTCCGCTACGAGGACGTCGGCGGCCTCGACGACCAGATCGAGCAGATCCAGGACGCCGTGGAGCTCCCGTACCTCCACGCCGACCTCTTCCACGACCACGACCTGCAGCCCCCCAAGGGCATCCTCCTCTACGGGCCGCCCGGTTGCGGCAAGACCCTCATCGCCAAGGCGGTCGCCAACTCGCTGGCCAAGCGGGTGGCCGAGAAGACCGGCGACGACAAGATCCGCTCGTACTTCCTCAACATCAAGGGGCCCGAGCTCCTCAACAAGTACGTCGGCGAGACCGAGCGCCAGATCCGGCTGATCTTCCAGCGGGCCCGGGAGAAGTCGGAGGAGGGCGTGCCGGTCATCGTCTTCTTCGACGAGATGGACTCCCTCTTCCGCACCCGCGGGACCGGGATCTCCTCCGACATCGAGAGCACGATCGTGCCCCAGCTCCTGGCCGAGATCGACGGTGTCGAGAGCCTCAAGAACGTGATCGTGATCGGCGCCTCGAACCGCGAGGACCTCATCGACCCGGCGATCCTGCGCCCCGGCCGCCTCGACGTGAAGATCAAGATCGAGCGGCCCGACGCCGTGAGCGCGGCGGCGATCTTCCACCGCTACCTGGTCCCGTCGCTCCCGCTGGCGCAGGCCGAGGTCGACGCCGCGGGAAGCCCCGAGAAGGCCGTGACGGCCATGATCGACGCCGCGGTCACCGCCATGTACGACACCGGTGACGCCAACCGCTTCCTGGAGGTCACCTACCAGAACGGCGACAAGGAGGTCCTGTACTTCAAGGACTTCTCGTCGGGGGCGATGATCGAGAACGTCGTCCGGCGGGCCAAGAAGCTGTCGATCAAGCGCCGGATCGAGGGCGGAGAGCCGGGGATCAGCACCGACGACCTCCTGGCCTCCGTGTCGCAGGAGTACCGGGAGCACGAGGACCTTCCCAACACCACCAACCCCGACGACTGGGCCAAGATCTCGGGCAAGAAGGGCGAGCGCATCGTCTTCGTCCGGACGCTGCTGTCCAAGGGCGAAGAGGCGACGGGCGGCCGCCAGATCGAGCGCGTCACCACGGGTCAGTACCTCTGACCGGGGCCCGCGGCGGGGCCCGCCCCGAGGGTCGAACGCGGTCCGGGGCGCGCGTGGTGCGGGGCTAACCTCGGCGCCGTGGCGATTCCCAAGGTCTGCGGGATCGAGACCGAGTACGGCGTGGTGTGGCGGGGGGCGCCGGAGTCGAGCCCGGTCACGGCGTCGTCCCTGCTCATCAACGGCTACGTGGAGCACCGCCGGGTCGGCTGGGACTTCGACGCCGAGTCGCCCGGCCGCGACGCCCGGGGCTTCGCCCGCGACGAATCCGCGCCCCCCGAGGTGGAGACGCACCTGGTCAACACGGTGCTGACCAACGGGGCCCGCTACTACGTCGACCACGCCCACCCCGAGTACTCGACCCCGGAGTGCTCCGACGCCCTCGAGCTGGTCGCCGCCGACAAGGCGGGGGAACGGATCCTCGCCCGCTCGATGAAGGCCGTCCGCCGCCTGATCGAGGCCGACCAGGAGATCGTGGTCTACAAGAACAACTCCGACGGCAAGGGCAACTCCTACGGCTGCCACGAGAACTACCTCGTCGACCGGTCGGTCCCGTTCCCGGCGCTGGTGCAGACCCTCCTGCCGTTCTTCGTCACCCGCCAGGTGTTCACCGGCTCCGGCAAGGTCGGCAGCGAGAACGGCGCCGCGCCGGTCGGGTTCCAGCTGAGCCCCCGGGCCGACTTCTTCGAAGAGGAGGTCGGCCTCGAGACCACCCTCAAGCGGCCGATCGTCAACACGCGCGACGAGCCCCACGCCGATCCGCAGAAGTACCGGCGGCTCCACGTGATCGTCGGCGACGCCAACCTCTGCGAGGTGGCCACCTTCCTCAAGGTGGGCACCACCGCGATCGTGCTGGCCATGATCGAGGACGCCTTCATCGACAAGGACCTCTCGGTAGTGGATCCGGTGCGGGCGATGCGCACCGTGTCGCACGACCCCACCTGCCGGGCCACCGTGGGCCTCGCCGACGGCGGGACGGCCACTGCCGTGGAGGTCCAGTGGGAGTTCCTGCGCCTGGCCGCCAAGTACGCCGACGAGACCGGTCTGGAGGCCTGCGGTGGCGAGGCGGTGGGCGGTGAGGTGCTCCGGCGCTGGGAGCAGGTCCTGACCGGCCTCGAGGGCGATCCCGGGGTCCTCGACGGCCAGCTCGACTGGGTGACCAAGAAGGCGCTGATCGACTCCTACGCGGCGCGCGGCGACCTGGAGCCCGGCGACCCGACGCTGGCGCTCCTCGACCTCCAGTACCACGACGTCCGGCCCGAGCGCTCGCTCTACGAGAAGCTCGTACGGGCCGGGCGGGTCGAGCGCCTGGTCGACGAGGCGACGGTGACGGCCGCGGTCACCGACCCCCCGGCCACCACCCGGGCCTACTTCCGCGGCCGGTGCCTGTCCCGCTGGTCCGATTCGGTGGTGGCCACCAACTGGGACAGCATGATCCTCGACGTGGGCAGCGAACCCCTGCGGCGGATCCCGATGATGGAACCGCTCAAGGGAACACGTGAGCACGTCGAGCAGTTGTTCGAGGAGTGTGCGAGCCCGGCCGAGTTGGTCGCCCGGCTCGCTTCCTAGGAGGTCCCGATGCCCGAGCGCGAGCAGAAGAGGCGGCCCGCTCCGTCCGAGCGCGCCCCCCGTGAGGAAGCCCCGGTCACAGCACCCGGGAAGCAGGGCGAGAAGCTCAAGGAGGAGCTCGACGACCTCCTCGACGAGATCGACGCGGTGCTCGAGGACAACGCCGAGGAGTTCGTCCGCAGCTACGTCCAGAAGGGCGGGCAGTAGCGCTGACCGGCGAGGCGGAGGCCGGCCGGGGGCCGGGGGCGTCCGATTTGCTCCCGTGTAGGCTCGCCCGCCGATGATCGAACCACCGCTTCCGTCGTTCCCCACCGGGTCCGACCCCGGGCCCTCCTTCCTCGGCCTGCTGCGCCGGATGGCTCCCGACGCGCTGCCCGGTGCTCTGGCCGGACCCGCGTCCGCGCCCGGCCCGCCCGGCCCGGCGCCCGAGGGCGTGGTGCACGGCACCACGGTGGTGGCCGTCCGCTACGCCGACGGGGTGGTCATGGCCGGCGACCGGCGCGCCACCGCGGGGTTCAGCATCGCCAGCCGCCGGATCGAGAAGGTCTTCGCCGCCGACGAGCACTCGGGGGTCGCCATCGCCGGGGCGGCCGGCCCGGCCGTCGAGATGGTCAAGCTGTTCCAGGTCCAGCTCCAGCACTACGAGAAGGTGGAGGGCGAGCCGCTCACGCTCGAGGGCAAGGCGAACCAGCTCGGCCAGCTCGTGAGGGCCAACCTCCCCGCCGCCATGGCCGGGTTCGCGGTGGTGCCCCTCTTCGCCGGCTTCGACGACCGCCAGGGCCGCGGGCGCGTCTACAGCTTCGACGTGACCGGCGGCCGCTACGAGGAGTCCGACTTCCACGCCAACGGCTCCGGCGGCGTACACGCCCGCAACTGGATCAAGGCCGGCTGGCGGCCCGACCTCACCGCCGACGAGGCGGTGGAGCTGGCGCTCCGGTCGCTCTTCGCGGCCGCCGACGAGGACGCGGCCACCGGCGGCCCCGACCTCGTGCGGCGCATCTTCCCGAACGTCGCCGTCATCGATGCCGGCGGCTACCGCACCCTCGACGACGACGACGTCGCCCGCCGGGCCGACGCGCTCCTCGGCGGCCGCGAGCGCGGAGGTGACGGATCGTGACGATGCCGTTCTACGTCTCGCCCGAGCAGGTCATGAAGGACCGGGCCGACTACGCCCGCAAGGGCATCGCCCGGGGCAAGAGCCTGGTGGCCCTGGAGTGCCGCGAGGGAATCGCGATCGTCGCCGAGAACCCGTCGCGCACCCTCTACAAGATCTCGGAGATCTACGACCGCATCGCGTTCGCCGGGGTGGGGAAGTACAACGAGTTCCAGATGCTCAAGATCGGCGGTGTGCGCCTCGCCGACCTGAAGGGCTTCCAGTACTCGCGCGACGACGTCACGGCCAGCTCGCTGGCCAACGCCTACGCCCAGACGCTCGGGCAGGTCTTCACCCACGAGATGAAGCCCTACGAGGTCGAGATCCTCGTGGCGTCGGTGGGGGCCACCCCCGAGGAGCCCAACCAGCTCTTCCACATCCTCTACGACGGCTACGTCGTCGACGAGGAGGGGTTCACCGTCCTCGGTGGGCAGTCCGAGACCATCAGCGACGCGATCCGCGCCGACTACCAGGAGGGCCTCGACCTCGGTGCCGTGGTCAGGCTCGGCGCCCGGGTGCTGGCCGGCGAGCGCGACGCGCTGCCGGCGTCGCAGCTCGAGGTGGCGACCCTGCTGCGGAGCCGCCCGGCCCGGGCCTTCCACCGGGTCCGCGGCGAGGAGCTCGACGCGCTGCTGGCCGTCTGACCCCGCAACCGGCTCCTACACTCGGAGCGTGGAGCGGCGGATCTTCGGCCTCGAGAACGAGTACGGGGTCACCTGCACGCTGCGTGGTCAGCGGCGGCTCAGTCCCGACGAGGTCGCGCGGTACCTGTTCCGGCGCGTCGTGTCGTGGGGTCGCTCGTCGAACGTGTTCCTCGAGAACGGCGCCCGGCTCTACCTCGACGTGGGGAGCCACCCCGAGTACGCCACGCCGGAGTGCGACTCCATCGCCGACCTCGTGGTCCACGACAAGGCGGGCGAGCGGATCCTGGAGGGCCTCGTCCACTCCGCCGAGCAGCGCCTCCGCGAGGAGGGCATCCGGGGCGAGGTCTACCTCTTCAAGAACAACACCGACTCGGCCGGCAACTCCTACGGCTGCCACGAGAACTACCTGGTGACCCGGGAGGGTGACTTCTCGAAGTTCACCGACGTGCTGATCCCGTTCCTCGTGACGCGCCAGATCTACGCCGGGGCCGGGAAGGTGCTCCAGAACGCGCGCGGGGCCGCCTTCTCCATCAGCCAGCGGGCCGAGCACGTGTGGGAGGGCGTCTCCAGCGCCACCACCCGCTCCCGCCCGATCATCAACACCCGCGACGAGCCCCACGCCGACGCCGAGAGGTTCCGGCGGCTCCACGTGATCGTCGGCGACTCGAACATGAGCGAGTACTCGACCTTCCTCAAGGTCGGCGCGACCTCGATCATGCTGCGAATGCTCGAAGAGGACGGCGCGCCGTGGCGGGATCTCACCCTCGAGAACCCGATCCGGGCGATCCGCGAGATCAGCCACGACGCGACCTGCCGGCGGACCGTCCGACTCGCCAACGGACGGGAGCTCTCCGCCCTCGACGTCCAGTCGGAGTACCTGGCCCGGGCCCTGCGCTTCGCCCGCCGCAAGGGCCTCCCCAAGCGCGAGCAGCAGGCCCTCGACATGTGGGAGCACTGCGTGACCCAGATCGAGAAGGACCCCTTCGAGCTCCGCTCGGAGCTCGACTGGGTGGCCAAGTACCACCTCATCGAGGCCTACCGGGCCCGGCACGGCCTGTCGCTCAGCAGCCCCCGGGTGGCCCTCGTCGACCTCTCGTACCACGACGTGACCCGGGAGCGGTCGCTCTACTACCTGCTGGAGCGCCGCGGCCAGATGGAGCGCATGACCACCGAGGTGGCCATCGAGGAGGCCATCGACACCCCGCCGCAGACCACCCGAGCCCGCCTGCGCGGCGCGTTCATCAAGCGGGCCAAGGAGCGCAAGCGCGACTACACCGTCGACTGGGTGCACCTGAAGCTGAACGACCAGGCGCAACGCACCGTGCTGTGCAAGGACCCGTTCAAGGCGCGCGACGAGCGGGTCGAGCGCCTGATCGCCGGCCTGTAGCCCCGCATGCCGTCGTTCCGCACGGGGCGGGTGGTCCGCCTGATCGAGGAGCGCCCGGGCCTCCAGCGGGTGGAGGTCGACCTCGGCGGCGCACCCGAGCGGGCCTACGTGCTGCCCCGACTGACCGGGACCGTCGCCCCCGGCGATCGGGTGGTCGTGAACACCACCGCGGTGGAGCTGGGCCTCGGCACCGGCGGATGGCACGTTGTGCACTGGAACCTCGAACGCGACGACTGGAGCGAGAAGGGCCCGGGGCACATCATCAAGGCCCGCTACACCAGCCTCCAGGCCGACGTCGGCAGCGCCGAGGAGCACCTCGATCCCGAGCTGGCCGGCGCCGACGACGTAGGGGGGATGCCCGTGGTGGCCGCCGCCCTGCACAGCCAGGTCCCGGCCGTGGCCGCCGCCTTCAAGCACGCGGCGCCGGGCCGGCGGCTGGCCTACGTGATGACCGACGGGGCGGCGCTCCCGCTGGCGCTGTCGGACCTCGTCCACGCGCTCGTGGACCGGGGCCTCGTCGACACGACGATCACCTGCGGCCACGCCTTCGGCGGCGACCTCGAGGCCGTGTCGGTGTACTCCGCGCTGGTCGTGGCCCGCCGGCTCGCCGGGGCCGACGCCGCGGTCGTCGCCATGGGTCCCGGGATCGTCGGCACCAACACCCGGCTCGGGTTCTCGGGCATCGAGGTCGGTCCGGTCCTCGACGCCGCCACCGGTCTCGGGGGCCGCGCCATCGCCACCCTGCGGATCTCGTTCGCCGACGAGCGCGAGCGGCACCGGGGCGTGTCGCACCACACGCTCACCGCCCTCACGCTCGCCACCCGCTCCCGGGTGGAGGTGGCGGTCCCCGTCCTCGGCGACGACCGCGACGACCGGATCCGGCGCGACCTGGCCGACGCCGGGATCGCGGCGCGCCACGACCTCGTAGAGGTCGAGCCGCCCGACGTGCTCGGCCTCTTCGCCGGCCACGGCCTCCACGTCGTCTCGATGGGGCGCCCCGCCGCCGACGACCCGGCCCTGTTCCTCGCCGCCGCCGCGGCGGGCACCCTCGCCGCCGGGCGGCTCGGCCCGCCGGCGACCGGCCTCTAGCATCGACGTCGATGCCGCCGGGCCCCGGGCGCGACGAGCGCCTCCTGAACCTCCTCGCCTGCCTCCTCGACTCGCCCGCCGGACGGACGATGGAGGAGCTGGTGGCCTTCCCCGAGCTCGGGTACCCGCCCCGGCACGAGTCGGCTCGCCGGGCGTTCGAGCGCGACAAGGACAGCCTCCGGGCCATGGGCGTCCCGATCGCGGTGAGCACGAACGACGGTGAGCACCGGTACCGGGTCGACCCCCGCGAGTACTACCTGCCCGACCTCGACCTCACCGACGACGAGCGGGCGGCCCTGTGGCTCGCCGTGACCGCCGTCGCCCTCGAGAGCGGACCCGCCGGCGGACGCGGCGGCGCCGATCCGGGATCGGCGGGCACCTCGGCCCTCATGAAGCTCGGGGGCTTCGCCGGCGGGCCGGCGGAACCGGTGGCCGTGCTCCCGCTCGACGGGACCGTGGTGGCCCTCTTCGAGGCCTACCAGGGGCGGGCACCGGTCTCGTTCCGGTACCGGGGCGAGACCCGCACCGTCGACCCTTGGGGCCTGTCCTCCCGGCGCGGCCACTGGTACCTCGCCGGGCGGGACCACGCCCGCGACGCCCGGCGCACGTTCCGGACCGACCGCATCGAGGGCGAGGTGGAGATCGGCACGCCCGGCACCGTCACCGTGCCCGCCGACTTCCGGGCCGCCGAGGTGCTCGCCGACCAGCCCCTGCGCTACGGCGACGGCCCGCCCGTCACGGCCCGGATCCGGGTCGACCCCGGCTGGGAGGCCGCGCTCTCGGGCTTCCCCCGCGACCCCGAGGCCCGCTTCACCCGCCTCGACGACGGCGCGCTGCTCGCCGAGATGCCGGTGGTGAACCGCGACGCCTTCCGCTCCTTGATGATCGAGCTCCTCGAGCACGCCGTGGTGCTCGACCCACCGGAGCTGCGCGACGACCTCGTGGCCTGGCTGCGGGCCGTGGCCGGGGAGGTTGCATGAGCCCCCGGCCGGTCGTCGAGGACGAGCTGCGGCGGGTGCTGGCCCTCGTGCCGTGGCTCGTCGCCCACCCCGGGGCCCGCAAGGACGACGTCGCCGAGCGCTTCGGCATCACCCGCGAGCAGCTCGAGCACGATCTCGCCCTGATCCTGATGATCGGCGTGCCGCCCTACAGCCCGGGCGACTACATCGGCCTCGACGACGAGGGCGAGACCGTCGAGGTGTGGCTGGCCGAGTACTTCCGCCGGCCGCTCCGCCTGACGCCCGCCGAGGCCCTGACGCTCCTCGCCGCCGGCCGGGCGCTGCTGGCCGTGCCCGGCTCCGACCCCGACGGGCCGCTGGGCCGGGCGGTGGCGAAGCTCCAGGCCGCGACCGGCGACGCCGACGTCGACGTGGACCTCGGCGGTCCCCGCTACCTCAGCGCGGTCCGCGAGGCCGCGGCCGCCGCGGAGACGATCGAGATCGAGTACTGGAGCGCGGCCCGCGGCGAGGCGAGTCACCGCAGGATCGACCCGGGACCGCCCTTCTTCGCCTTGGGGGAGTGGTACACCGACGCCTACTGCCACCGCCGCGGCGAGGCGCGCATGTTCCGGATCGACCGGATCCGGGATCTGCGCCCCACCGGCCGGCACTTCGAGGTGGAGCCGGCACCGGCGGGCGCGCGTCCACCGGAGCCGATGGCGGCAGGCCGCGGCGGCGTCCCGGTCGTGGTCGACGTGCCGGCGGGGGCCGCCTGGGTCGCCGAGACGTATCCCGTCGACGAGGTCGTAGAGCGGCCCGACGGCGGCCGAACCGTGACGCTTCGGGTGGGGGAGCCGGCGTGGCTGGAGCGGCTGCTGCTGCGGGCCGGGCCCGGGGCCTCGGTACGGGAGCCCGAGACGTGGCGCGACCTCGGACCGGAGGCCGCCCGGCGTATCCTCGAACGTTACGAGCAGCACGGAGCGTGACGACTTCGCGCTCCGCGACCCGGTTGCCGGCACCGTCCGTGGTGCCGCAGCCGGGAGCACCTTCCGCACGCCTGGCCCGGGCCACCCCCCGCCCGTGCGCGAGGATGTACGACGTGGAGCCGACGCCTTGACCGACGAGCAGCGCGCGACTGCGCCCGCCGACGGGGAGACCCCGGTCGCGGGAGGCGAACGACCCGGCCCCCTGGCCGAGGTCGGGACCCTCGACGCCGCCGCGCCGCCGCACGACCCTGCCGGCGACGGCGAGGAGGCCGGGATCCCGGGCGCGGTGGGCGGGGGAGAGGGCGGCGGACCCGGCGACGGCGACGCCGGCGAGCCGGGCGGGCAGGAGGCCCGGAAGCGCTCCCCGGCCCGGACGGCCACGGAGTGGCTGGCCCTGATCGTGGGCGCGCTGGTCATCGCCCTGGTGATCAAGACCTTCCTGTTCCAGGCCTTCTACATCCCGTCGGAGTCGATGCTCCCGACCCTCAAGGTGCGCGACCGGGTGCTCGTCAACAAGGTCAGCTACAGCCTCCACGACGTGAACCGCGGCGACATCGTGGTCTTCAAGGCGCCGCCCGGCACCGAGACCGAGGAGATCCGGGATCTCGTCAAGAGGGTGGTAGGCCTGCCCGGTGAGACGGTCGAGGGGCGCAACGGCCACGTCTACATCAACGGGCGCCTGCTGAAGGAGCCCTACCTGCCCCCCGGGGTGAGGTCGAAGGACTTCGGACCGGAGAAGGTCCCGGCCGGCCGGTACTTCGTGCTGGGCGACAACCGCCAGTTCTCCAAGGACTCCACGTACTTCCACTCGATCCGGCGCAGCGAGATCATCGGCCGCGCCTTCGTGAGGATCTGGCCCCTGAACCGCCTCGGGTTCCTCTGATCCCGGCGCCCGCCGGTCAGCCGGGGCCGTCGACCGACCACTCGGCCACGGTGGCCACCATCCGCTCCACGTGGTCGGAGTAGAGGCCGTCGACGCCCATGGCCAGCACGGCCCGCATGTGCCGGACCTCCTGCACGTCCCACGCGAAGGCCTTGACCCCGAAGCGGTGGAAGAGCGCCACCAGCCCCGCCGACCAGTCGGTGTGGTGCATGTTCATGGCGTCGACGCCGCGGTCGGCCAGCTCGGCGGCGTGGCGCTCCAGGGGCTTGTCGACGGCTCGCTTGCGTCGCGAGTGCACCAGGTGGACTCCCGGCTCCTCGGCCCGTAGGCGCCGGAGGAGCCCCTCGCTCGGGGTGCACAGCCAGAGGCGGCCGAGGGCGCCGTCGTGGGCGCGGGCCACGTCGAGGACCGGATCGGCGGCCCTCTCCTCCTTCACGTCGAGGGAGAGCTCGTAGCCGGTGCCACACGTCTCGTAGAGGGCCCCCAGGCGGGGGACCTCCATGGCGGCGAGGTCGGCCGACGTCGAGCTCCGGATGCGGCGCCGCCGCAGGCCTCTCCACACGACCGGGTCGTGGGCCAGGACCACCTCGCCGTCGCCCGCCACCCAGGCGTCGGACTCGAGGCCGCGAGCTCCGGCGCGGAGGGCCCGCTCGAAGGCGGGCAGCGTGTTCTCACGCTCGTCGGCGCGCGCTCCACGGTGGGCGAAGGTGATCGGCATCGGCGAATCGTCGCGCGTCGGGGCCTCCGCCTGCCTCTCAAGACCCCTCCACGCCCTGCCGATCAGTCACGTGCAGGAGGGAAGAGGAGAACATCCGTGGCAACCATCCGGGCGACGTGCCCCGCGTGCGGCGACGTCCGCCTCCAGTCGACACAACTCATCGTGCGGGTCTGCTCCGACGACGACTCCGCGGCGTATCGGTTCCGTTGCCCGAATTGCGAGGACCAGGTGTCCAAGCCGGCCAGCGGACGGATCGTGGACCTGCTCGTGGCCGCCGGCGTGCGCATGGAGGTGTGGCAGCTTCCGGCCGAGGTGCGCGAGCACCACGACGGGCCGCCGCTCGACCTCGACGACCTCCTCGACTTCCACCTCCTGCTCCGCCAGGACGGATGGCTCGAGAGCCAGATCCGGGCCGAGTGGGGGTGCCTTCCCGACGAGCCGGTCGGCGGCTAGCCTGCCGCGGTGACCGTCGTGTGGATCCTCGTGCCGGTGCTCCTGGTGGCGCTGGCCGTACCCCTCTTCCGGGGCGTCCGGGGCGTGGCCGATGAGGCGGCCCGGCTGCTCGAGGCCCTCGACGCCCTGCTCTCCGACGCCCGGCCCGCGCTGGCGCTGCTGCGCACCGAGGAGCACCGGACCCGCGACCGCCTCGCCACCAGCCGATGGGGGAGCGACCGGGTCGACGGGTAGGATTGGGCGGAGGGTAAGGCGCGACTCGAAAGGAGCCCGATGCCCTCGCTCGGCGCTCCGGAGATCCTGGTCATCCTGCTCGTGGCCCTGCTCATCTTCGGGCCCAAGCGGCTCCCGGAGGTCGGCCGGCAGGTCGCCAAGGGCTATCGGGAGCTCCGGCGGTTCCAGGACACGGTCCGTGAGGAGATCGACGACGTCCTGCGCCTCGACGAGGCGGAGCCCACCCGGGCCGCCCCGCCCGCGTCCCCGGAACCGGCCGTCGGCACCGGCACCTCCGGGTCGCGGCCGTCGCGGTTCCGCTCCCCCGGGGCGAGGCGGGCCCGGCCGGCGCCGGCGGCCGGGCCGGCGGCGTCGCGGCCCCCGGCCCGCCACCGCCCACCGCCCCGAGGGGTGACGGAGCCGGGCGACGCCGAGGCCTGAGCGGTCCCCGTGCGAATCCCGTGGCGGCGCGAGCCGCGCAACGTCGAAGGCCGCATGTCGGTCATCGAGCACCTGGCCGAGCTCCGGCGCCGGCTGTTCATATCGATCGCCGCGGTGGCCGTGGGTGCGGTCGTGGCGTACATCTTCGCCCCGCAGATCATCGAGTTCCTCGTCCGGTACTACCGCGACGCCACCGGCGTCGGCGACAAGGAGCTGATCTTCACCGGTCCGATCGACGGCTTCATCATCCGCCTGAAGGTGGCCACCTACGGCGGCATCGTCCTGGCGCTGCCCGTCTGGCTCTACCAGCTGTGGCGCTTCGTGACCCCGGGCCTGAACCCCCGCGAGAAGCGCTACGTCGTGCCCTTCGTGAGCTCGGCGATCGTGCTCTTCGCCCTCGGGGGCTTCGTGGCCCTGCGCACGCTCGAACCGGCTCTCGACTTCCTGCTCGGGGTCGGCGGCTCCTCGCTCACGCCCCTGCTCACCGCCGACAAGTACATCTCGCTCGTCTCCCTGATGATCGTGGCCTTCGGGATCGCGTTCGAGTTCCCGGTCGTGCTGGTGTTCCTGCTCATCGCCCGGGTGGTGAGCACGGCCCAGCTGTCGCGCTGGCGGCGGGCGGCGGTGGTGATCATCGTGACGTTCGCGGCGGTGATCACCCCGAGCCAGGACCCCTACTCCCTGTTCTTCATGGCCGTCCCGATGTACGTGTTCTACGAGGCGTCGATCATCATCGGAAAGGTGTTGAAGCGATGAAGCCGAGAGCCGGTGCCGGCCGGCGCAAGCCCCCGATCGAGCCGAGGAGGCGCCGGGAGATCGTGGTCGCGGCCGGGGCCGTGATCGGCATCCTCGCCGCGACGGTGCTCCTGATCTGGATCCTCGCCCCCGACCCGGCCCGGTCGCCCAAGGTCACACCACTGCCGTCGGTGCCCGTGACCGCGCCGGCGGGCTCCACGCCGCCCACGACCTCGCCGGCGCCCCCGGCCTCGCCGGCGCCGACCTCCTCCGCGCCCCCGGCCTCGTCGGCGCCGGCCTCCTCCGCGCCCCCGGCCTCGTCGGCACCGGCACCCGGGGGCTAGCGCCGCGGTGACGCCGTCGCGCCGGGCGTTCGAGGGCGGGCTGGGATTCCCGCTCGACGGCTTCCAGGTCGCGGCCCTCGACGCGATCGACGCCGGCCACTCGGTCCTGGTGGCGGCACCCACCGGGTCGGGCAAGACCGTGGTGGCGGAGTACGCCGTGCACCGGGCGGTGACTACCGGGGGGAAGGTCTTCTACACGACGCCGCTCAAGGCGCTCTCCAACCAGAAGTTCGGCGACCTGGGCCGCCGGTGGGGCGCGGGACGGGTCGGGCTGCTCACCGGCGACAACTCCATCCGGGGCGACGCCCCGATCGTGGTCATGACCACCGAGGTCCTCCGCAACATGATCTACGCCGGGTCGCCGAACCTCGACGGGCTGAGGTACGTGGTCCTCGACGAGGTGCACTACCTCCAGGACCGGTACCGGGGCGCGGTGTGGGAGGAGGTCATCGTCCACCTGCCCTCCGGTGTCGACCTCGTCGCGCTGTCGGCGACGGTGTCCAACGCCGAGGAGGTGGCCGACTGGATCCGCACGGTCCGGGGCGACACCTCCGCGATCATCGAGGAGCGCCGGCCCGTCGAGCTGGTGAACCTCTACCTGGTGGGGGAGCGGGGCGGCCCCCCGCACCTCCTCCCGACCCTCGTGGGGTCCGCGGAGCCGGGTGGGGAGCCCCGACCCAACCCCGACGCCGCCCGGCTCGACCGGCGGCGGCCCCACGGTCCGCGTCGCGACCGCAGCCGGCTGGTCACCCCCTACCGGTCCGAGACGGTGGAGCTGCTCGCGGCCGAGAGCATGCTCCCGGCCATCTACTTCGTCTTCAGCCGGGCCGGGTGCGACCGGGCCGTGGAGCAGCTCCTGGCGACGGGCTCGAGGCTCACCACCCCTGAGGAGCGGGCCGAGATCCGGCGGATCGCCGAGTCCCACACCGACGCGCTCGGCGACGACGACCTCCACCTACTCCGCTACGGAGCGTGGCTGACCGGCCTGGAGGCCGGCTTCGCCGCCCACCACGCCGGCATGGTCCCCCCCATGAAGGAGGCCGTGGAAGAGGCCTTCGCGCGGGGCCTCGTGAAGGTGGTGTTCGCCACCGAGACCCTCGCGCTCGGTGTGAACATGCCGGCCCGGTCGGTCGTCATCGAGAAGCTCTCCAAGTTCACCGGCGAGCACCACGAGTTCCTCACCCCGGGCGAGTACACCCAGCTCACGGGGCGCGCCGGGCGACGGGGGATCGACGACCGGGGCTACGCCGTCGTCCTGTGGAACCGCTTCGTTCCCTTCGACCAGGTGGCGGCGCTGGCCACCCGCCGCAGCTTCGCCCTGACCTCGAGCTTCCGCCCCAACTACAACATGGCGGCCAACCTCGTCCGGCGCCACGGCGCCGAGGAGGCCCACCACCTCCTCAACCTGTCGTTCGCCCAGTACCAGGCCGACCGGGCGGTGGTGGCGCTCGAGCGGCAGGTCGCGGACCGGCGGCGCCGGCTGGAGCAGGCCCGGTCCGCCGCCCACTGCGAGCGCGGCGACGTCGACGAGTACCGCCGCCTGCGACGGCAAGACGAGGAGCAGGACCGTGAGAGGCGCAGCCCCCGCCGGATCGACGACGCCATCGCCGCGGTCCGGCCCGGCGACGTGTTCCTGCTCGGGCGGCGCGGCGGCCGGGTCCTGGCGCTCCGGCACGAGCACGGCCGTTCCGGCACCCGCATCCTGGCCCTCACCTCGGCAGGGAACCTGGTGCGCCTCGGCCGCGACGCGTTCGACCGGCCGCCCCGGGCCATCGGTTCGGTCGACCTGCCCCGGCCCTTCGCGCCCCGGAACCCGGCCTTCCGGCGCGCCGCCGCGAGGCTCCTGCACCGCGCCCGGCTGGGGGACACGCCCCCCGACGGCGCGCCCCCCGACGGCGCGCGCCCGGACGCCGGCCCCCGGGCCGGCCGTGGCGCCGGAGCGGATCGCGCCGGTGCCGCCCATCCGGTGGCGGCCTGCCCCGACGCCGAGGCCCACGTCCTGGCCGCCGTGGAGGCGGAACGCCTCGAGCGTGAGCTGGCCCGCCTCCTGCGGCGCGTGCGGGGCCGCTCGGAGAGCATCGCCCGGGAGTTCGACCGGGTCCTGCGCGTCCTCGAGGCCTGGGGCTACGTGGAGGGCTGGAGCGTGACGGAGGCCGGGGCGCTCCTCGGCCGGATCTACGCCGAAGCCGACCTGCTCCTCGCCGAGGCCCTGCGCCGAGGCCTGTTCGACGGCCTCGGGCCCGCAGCCACGGCCGCACTGGCGTCGTGCGTCACCTACGAGCCCCGCGGCCGCGCCCCGGGGGCCGCGACGCCCGTGCGCATGCCCACCCCACGGCTCGGCGGCCGCTACCGGGACCTCGAGAAGCTCTGGCGGACGCTGGCCGCCGACGAGGACGACGCGGGGCTGCCCGAGACGCGAGCCCCCGACCCGGGCATCGCCCGGGAGATCCACGCGTGGGTGGAAGGCGCCGACCTCGCCGACCTCGTCGACGACGACCTGACGGCGGGCGACTTCGTGCGTCACGTCAAGCGCGTCGTCGACCTCCTCACCCAGCTCGAGGAGGTGGCGCCGCCGGCCGTGGCCGAGGCCGCCGGGCGGGCGGTGCGGGCGTGCCGGCGCGGCGTGGTGGCCGCGTCGAGCAGCGTCGGGGGGGAGGGCCCGTGACCGGCGACGCCCCGGCCCTGCGACCCGGGCAGCCGTGGGGCGCACCCTTCTCCGGGGAGGTCGACGTCACGGTCAGCGGCGGCGACGCCGATCTCGCGGCCGCGATCGTCGGCCGCCCGGGGGTTCGCGTCGCCTTCGAGGCGTCGCCGGGCTCCCAGCTCGCCCGGGCGGTCGGCCTGCCCCGCTCGCCGGCGGTCACCCGTCCGGGACGGACGGTCGACGGCTGGCTGCTGCCCCTCGACGCCATCGAGATCGAGCTCGCGCCGGAGGTGGGCGGGCCCCCGGCGGCCGGCGGGCCGGCCCTGGCCGTCAACGCCGTGGTGATCGGGGCGCCGCCGGGCCGGCTCACCTGGCGGGCCCGGTCACGGAACGTGGTCGTGCACGCCGACGGTCGGCCGGTGCACTCGGGCCCGGCCACCACCGTGGTGGTGGCCAACGGGCAGTACCTCGACGGGGCCGACGCCGTGCCCCGCGGCCACCCCGGCGACGGGCGCATCGAGGTGCACGTCTACGCGCTCCGGCGCGGGGAGCGCCGCGCGATGCGCGCCCGGCTGCCCCGCGGGGCGCACGTGCCGCATCCGAGGCTCGTCGCGGCGACCGCACGGCGGGTGGAGCTGGCTCTCGACGGACCGTGGGTGGCCCACGTCGACGGCGTCGAGACGCCCCTGACCGGCACCGTACGCCTGTCCGTGAAGCCCGGCGCCTACCGCCTGGCGGTGCCGGCCCCGGGCTGAGGGCCATCCCCGGCGACCACCGCCGAGGCCGGTACGATCGTCGTCCCATGCTCTACGCGGCGGAGACCTTCACCGAGGGCGAGCAGGCCGCCCTCCGGCCCTACTTCACCAACCTCGACCGTCCGGTGTTCGCCCTGGTCAACCTGCCCGAGGTCGTCAAGGGCGCCCTCTTCGCCCGCTACTCCCGCAGCGACAAGAGCCTGCGCCGGTTGTTCCTCGACGAGTTCGCCGGCGACCTCGACCTCTCCGGGGATCGGACCGTAGACGCCACCGTGGGCCTGGAGCGGGCCGAGAAGCTCTACGAGCGCGTCTTCCTGGAGTACGGCGACGACTCCGTGGCCCAGCTCGGCGGCGTCCACCTCGCCTGCGAGCAGGCGTCGAACGTCCTCACCAAGATCCTCGAGTGGGGCCGCCTGATGTCGTACCTCGAGCAGTCGACGCGCTACATCCGCTACGACACCCGGCTCGGGGGCCGCTACCGCTACCGCCGCGACCCGGCGGTGATCGGCTCGCCGCTCGGCGCCCACTACGTCGCGGAGATGGACCGCCTCTTCGACACCTACGCCTCCCTGCTGCCCCGCATGACGGCCTGGGCCCGGGAGCGCTACCCGAAGGCCCCCGACGACCCCGACTTCGCCTACCAGCAGGCCACCCGGGCCAAGGCCCTCGACGCGCTGCGCGGGATCCTCCCGGCGGCCACCCTCTCCAACGTCGGGATCTACGGCACCGGCCAGGCCTACGAGGCGCTGCTGCTGCGCATGCGGGCCCACCCGCTACCGGAGGCCCGCGACTACGCGGCGATGATGCTCGAGGAGCTCCGCAAGGCCATCCCGTCGTTCCTGACGCGCGTCGACCGGCCCGACCGGGGCGGAGCATGGAGCAACTACCTCCAGGAGACCCGGGAGCACACCGCGGCGGTGGTGGCGCGCATCTTCTCCGACGCCCAGCCCGAGCCCCGCCCCACGGTCGTCCTCTCCGACTACGACCCCGAAGGCGAGGACAAGATCCTCGCCGCCATCTGCTACCCGGCGACCGACCTGCCCGAGGACCAGGTCCTGGCCCGGGTGCGCCGCCTGCCCGCCGACGACCGGGTGCGCCTGATGCTCGCCTACGTGGGGGAGCGGGCCAACCGGAGGCACCGCCCGGGCCGGGCGTTCGAGCGCACCGCTTACCGCTTCGACGTCCTCGCCGACTACGGCGCGTTCCGCGACCTCCAGCGCCACCGGATGCTCACCCTCGAGTGGCAGGCGCTCACGCCCCGCCACGGCTACTCGGTGCCGGGTCCCGTGGCCGACGCGGGGCTCGAGGCCGACTACGTCGACGCCATGAACCGGTCGGCGGCCCTCTACGGCGCCATGGTGCTGCGCTTCCCGCAGCAGGCCGCGTACTCGGTGTCGCTCGCCTACCGGATCCGCTTCGTCATGCAGATGAACGCCCGCGAGGCGATGCACGTCCTCGAGCTGCGCAGCGGCCCGCAGGGCCACGCCGACTACCGGCGCATCGCCCAGGAGATGCACCGCCTCATCGCCGAGGAGGCCGGGCACCACGCCGTCGCCGAAGCCATGCGCTTCGTGGACCACGCGGACCCGGGCCTCGAGCGCCTCGGCGCGGAGCGGGCCGCCGAGGAGCGCCGCGCCGCCCACTGAGCGTGTCGGGTCCGCTGCCGTAGGGCGCGCCGGGAAAAAAAGTGCGGGCCCCCTTGACCTGCGCCGACGCGCGGTGACCGCAGGTCACGGGGATCGTCGCGATCGCGTGCTCGGCTTGACAACCAGGCGTCCCGCGAGGCTCACTTGGCGAGCACCCGAGCCCTTTGCCGGTCGTGGACCTTCCGGTGCCCGCACCGCGGACTTCGTCGGAAGGGGGCAGCCGGGCGCGCGGGGTTCAGGAGGCCCAGTAGAGAACGCTGTCACAACCCGCCGCCCGCGGGCGGAAGGGCTAACCAGTGGCCCCAACGGCCTCCTGAACCCCATTTTCACCGTTTCCTCCCGGCACCGCCGGCCCTGCGCCCGTCGGGGAGCTCCGGGAACATCCGGGCCCCTCGAGGTCGTTCACCGGTGGTCGGTCGCGCCGCACTGCGAGGGACTACGAGCGACCGGCGCGGGGTTATACTCCCGCATCCTCCGCCCCCTCCTCCCGACGATGGAACCGCGCTGGCCATGAGCAAGAAGGACCCCGACGACGCGGTCGACGAGCCGGTCGACGACGACGCGATCGACGACGAGGTCGACGTCGACGACGACATCGACGAGGACCTCCCGATCGACGACCTCGACGAGGACGACGACCTCGATGTCGGCCTCCTCGACGACGACGAGGACGACGATGCCGCCGCCGCCTCGGTCGTGGTCGACGACGAGGACGACGACGCGGCCGACGACGGCGGAGAGGTCGCCCCGGCCCGGCCGTCGCGCGGGGGGCGCCGGGCCCGGTCCGACGACGACGAGGAGGACGACGTCGTCGACCTCGACGACGAGCTCCACCCCGACGACGTCGAGGAGCCGCTCGACGTGCTGCTCGCCGAGCGTACGGCCAGCGAGCGCCTCGAAGAGGACGACGTGAGCACCCTCGACGAGGAGATCGACCCCGACGGGCGCGGCGAGGGTCCCACCAGGATCGCCCCCCGCCGGGCCGACGAGTTCCTCTGCTCCTCGTGCTTCCTGGTGCTGCCCCGCAACCAGCTCGCCGACCCCAAGAAGCTCCTCTGCCGCGACTGCGCATGAGCCGGGGCCCCGATCCGGGCCCCGCTCCCGCCCCGGACCACTGGTGGCACGACCGGAGGGGGCGGATCCGGGCCGGCATGGCGCTGGCCTCGGGGCTCCTCCTCTCGGCGGCGTTCCCTCCCGTCGACGCCGCGGTGCTGGCCCTCCCCGCGATGGCGGGGATCCTGGCCTCCTGGCGGGGCACGTCGCCGGGCCGGGCGGCGGCGTTCGGCTTCCTGGCCGGCCTCGGCTTCTTCGGGGTACTCCTGTCGTGGACGTGGTACTTCGGCGCGGTGGCGATCGTCCCCCTCGTGGCCGCGCAGGCCGCGTACTGGGCCGGCGCGGCCTTCCTCGACGGCCTGATCGCCCGGGCCGGGATCCGGTGCTCGTGGCTGACCGCCGCCATCTGGGTCCTCTTCGAGGCGTTGCGGGACCGCTGGCCCCTCGGGGGCTTCGCGTGGGGCGAGGTGGGCGGCGCCTTCCACGACCTCGGGCCCGCCCACGCGCTCGCCTCGTGGGGCGGCGTGCCGCTGATCAGCCTCCTTCTCGTGGCCACCGCCGGGCTCCTGGTCACCGGCGCGACGGCCGTGCTCCGCCGGCGCCGCCGCGCCACGGTCCTGGCCGCCGCCGGGCTCGCCGTCGTGGTCCTCGTCACCGGTGTCGCCGGGCTCACCCGCTACGAGCCCCGGCCGAGCGGCCGCCTGCGGGTGGCGATGCTCCAGGGCAACCGCTGGGACCGCTACCTCACCGACGAGGAGGTCGACTCCGAGCTCCTGACCCGCTCACACCTCGCCCTGGCGGCGACGCTGCGGGGTCCCTACGACCTGATCGTCTTCCCGGAGTCGGCCCTCGACACCGACCCCGAGGAGGACCCGGCGCTCCGGGCCGAGCTCCGGGAGGTCGGCCGCCGCCACGGCGCGGCCGTGCTCGTGAACGTCCGGGCCGAGGACGGGGACCGCGAGTACAACATGAACCGGCTCTACGATCCCGGCGGGAAGCTCCAGGGGAACTACGCCAAGCAGCATCTGGTCCCGTTCGGGGAGTACGTGCCGTTCCGCGCGCTGGTCGGATGGCTCCCGCAGATCCGCGAGCACGTCGCCACCGACTTCACGCCCGGCGACCGCTCCGCGGTCTTCCGCGTGGCGGGGCACCGGGTCGGCACCGTCATCTGCTTCGAGTCGGCGTTCGCCCCGCTGGTCCGCCGGTCGGTGCGCGACGGCGCCGAGGTCGTGGTGGTGTCCACCAACAACCGGTCTTACCGGCGCTCGGCCAACTCCGCCCAGCACGTGGCCCTCAGCCAGCTCCGGGCCGCGGAGACGGGTCGCCCGGTGCTCCAGGCCGCGATCTCGGGGATCACGGCGGTCATCGACGCCTCGGGACGCGTCCGGAGCCGAACCCGCCTCTTCCACAACCAGGTGGTGAGCACCGAGGTGCAGACGACCACCGGCCGGACGCCCTACGTACGCTTCGGCGACTGGGTCGTGGCGCTCTCGGCGGTGGCGCTCGGCGTGGCGATCGTGGCGGCGGTGCGCCGTAGGATGGTCGCGTCCGGACCCCGTCGCACCGCCGAGGAGAACCCGTCCTGACGCCCGATCGGGAGGCCCACGTGAACGACGAGAACCGCGTCCGCGACACCGTGCTCGACCTCTTCGTATTCGGCCCGCTGGGGCTGGCCGTAGCCGCGCGCGACGAGCTGCCGGGCCTCGTGCGCGGCCTGGCGGCCCGCGGCCGCCGGGAACTCGGCCGGCGGCGCGACCAAGCCGGGATGCACCTGCGGAACGCCAACGCCGTCGGCCGGTTCGCCGTCGCCACCCGCGGCCCCAGGATCCGGGAGAAGATCGAGACCCGCCTCGGACCGGTGGTCCCGTTCGTGGCGGGGTCCCGGGGCACCGACGCCGCGGGCGCGTCCGGTCGCGGCAACGGCGCCGGCCCGGCGGTCGACGCGACCCCGAACGGCCCGCCGCGGAGCTCACCGCCCCCCGGGGAGGCACCCGGCCCGGAGTCCGGGTCGGCACCGGGACCGGCGGTCCCGGCCGTGGAGTTGCTCGCGATCCCCGACTACGACGAGCTGTCGGCGTCGCAGGTCGTGCAGCGCCTGGCCGGCCTGGACGCCGACGAGCTCGACGCGGTCCGGCGCTACGAGTCGGCCCAGCGGGCCCGCCAGACGATCCTCGGCCGGATCGCGCAGCTCTCCCGCTGAGCCGGTGGAGCACGCCCGCGTCGCCGTCCCCGGCGACGTCCCGCGCCTCGCGGAGCTGGCCCGTGGGTTGCGCGGGGAGCTGGACACGTTCCGTGGCGGTGCGTTGTGGTCGGCCCGTGAGGCGCGGCCCGAGCCCCTCGAGCGCGCCTTCGCCGACCGGCTCGGCCAGCTGGGCACGCGTACGGTGGTGGGCACGATCGACGGTGAGGTGGTGGGCTTCGCCACCGCGGTGCTCGCCACCCTCCACGACGGGCGCCGGCTGGGCGTGGTGGAGGAGATCTACGTGGAGCCCGCCGCCCGCACGGTCGGGGTGGGAGAGGCGATGGTCGACGACCTGCTCGCGTTCTTCACCGCCGCCGGGTGCGTCGGCGCCGACGCCCTGGCGCTCCCGGGCCACCGGGCCACCAAGAACTTCTTCGAGGGCTCCGGGTTCACGGCGCGCGCCCTGGTGATGCACCGGACGCTGCCACCTCCCGATGGGGTGGGGGAGTAGTGCCCGGCGGGCCCCGGGTGGGCGTGGGCGCCGTCGTCGTCGACGGGGAACGGATCCTCCTCGTCCGGCGGGGTCACCCACCGGCGCGGGGGCGCTGGAGCCTGCCCGGCGGGTCGGTGCGCTTCGGCGAGGACCTGCGGGAGGCCGTGGTGCGGGAGGTGGCCGAGGAGACCGGCCTCGCGGTGGTGGTCCGGCGGTTCCTCGGGTGGGCGGAGCGCATCGGCACCGATCCGGAGCCCTACCACTTCGTGATCCTCGACTTCGAGGCCGACCTCCTCGACGCTCCCGGGGCGGGCCCGAGCGGCCCGGACCCGGTCGCGGCCGACGACGCCGACGACGCGGCGTGGGTGGCGTTCTCCGAGTTGGGCCGCTACGACCTCACCGACGGCCTCGAGGCCTTCCTCGACGAGCACGGGGTGCTACCCCCGTCCCGGGCGGTGCACGTGGTCGGTCCCGTCACCCGCGCCTCCGGCGCGCCCAGGGGAACCGGGCGCGGACCGGTGCCGGGCACCGAGTGGGACGCCCACGACCCCGGGCCGGGGGTCGACGTCGCGCGCCTCGGGGCCCTCCTCGACGAGCTCGTCCGGCCCGATCCCCCCGCGGAGATCGGCCCCACTCACGCGGTGGTCGTGGTGCACGGCGGCGCGATCGTCGCCGAGGCCTACGGGGCGCCCTGGCACACCCCGATGCACGAGGCCGCCGGCCTGCCCCCCGAGGTGATGGGACCGGACACGCCCCTCGTGTCGTGGTCGATGGCCAAGAGCATCGTCCACGCGGCGGTGGGGATCCTCGTACGCGACGGGCGCGTCGACCCGTCGGCCCCCGCGCCGGTACCCGAGTGGGCCGGCCCCGGCGACCCTCGTGGCCGCATCACCTGGGAGCACCTGCTGCGCATGAGCAGCGGCCTGGCCTGGACCGAGGACTACGTCGACGGCGCCTCCGACGTCCTGGCGATGCTCTTCGGGGCCGGCGCGGGCGACGTCGCGGCGTACGCCGCCTCCCGGCCCCTGGTGGCCGAGCCGGGATCGACGTTCGTCTACTCGAGCGGGACCTCCAACATCCTGGCCCGCGCCGCGCAGTCCGTGGTCGGCGGGGGAGAGGCCGGGATGCGGCACTTCCTGGCCGAGGAGCTCTTCGGGCCTCTCGGCATGGCGAGCGCCGATCCCCGCTTCGACGCCGCCGGCACCTTCGTGGGCTCGTCGTACGTGTACGCCTCGGCGCGGGACTTCGCCCGGTTCGGCCTGCTCTACCTGCGGGACGGGGTGTGGGGCGACCGGCGCATCCTCGCGCCGGGCTGGGTCGCCCACGGCACGAGCCCGGCGCCGGCCGCCCCCGCGGGGGAGTACGGAGCCCACTGGTGGCTCCGGCCGGGCGGTGCGTTCGCCGCCCAGGGCTACGAGGGCCAGCGCATCCTCTGCGTCCCGGACCTCGACCTCGTGGTGGTGCGCCTGGGCAAGACCCCCGCGCCGCCGGACGGCACCGAGAACCCCGCCGACGTCGCCGTCCACGCGATAGCGGCGTGCTTCCACCCGGGGGCCTGACGAAGTCCGGCCCCTCGGGCGGCGACGGGCTCCGCGCTCAGCGGTGGCACACCGCCGGCAGGTCGTCGACGAACTCCCGGCGGTGCGCGACCCAGCCCGGGTCGCGCACCGCGACGGTCCCCCCGTAGCCGGCCAGCTTCCCGATCATGAAGGTCCGGTCCTTGGCGAAGCCGGCGTCGGCGAAGGCCTGGGCGTCGGTGTCGGCGTTGCCGTACGCGTAGTCGAGCTCGTAGCCCTCGCGCTCGAGGTCGTCGAGGACCGCCGCCTTGTAGGTGCGGATGTCGCGGTACCGCTCGGTGGGCCAGAGGTACACGATCCCCACGCCGGGCCCGAGGGGGAAGCCCTGGTCCTCGAGCCATCGGGTGGTCGACTCCTCGGCCGGGACCCCGCCGATCGACATGCTCACCGGCCGGCCGGTCACGTACGCGATCGTGTAGCCGCGCCGTACGTAGTCGCGCATCATCGCCGCCCCGCCCGGCCGCGCCTTCGGCTCGTAGCCCGGATCCCCGAGCGCCTTGACCAGCTCGCCGTCGCTGACGGTCAGGGTCTCGTCGATGTCGGTCGCCACCAGGTGCCGGGCGGATCCGCACGCGGGGAGCGCGCTGGTCGACGGTGACGGGCGCTCCGCCGAGGTCGGCGACGTGCCGTCGGCGTCCTTTCCGGACCCTGACGAGCACGCGGTCACGGTCGAGACGGCGGCGAGCACGGCGACCGCGACGACGGCACGGACACGGCCGGCCCAGGGAGAACGGGCACGGGTACGACCAGGCATGGGACCACCTCCGGTTTGGTTCATGGGCGTCCGGCGGGCCGGTGTCCGGAGCCCCTCTCGCGGATCCTCACCTGGCCGCCCATAATCCTCGTTATGTCAACTGCGACGTGGTTTCGCCCGGTGGGGCCGGCGGGCCCCCGGGCCACCCCTCCTCCGCCGGTCCATCGGCTACCTCCGCACCCCGGGGCGAGCCCGTGTACCCCAGCAGCCAGGCGAGCGACCACAGCCAGGAGGCGCCGATGACCCAGCCCCCGATCACGTCGGACAACCAGTGCACGCCCAGGTAGATCCGCGTCCACCCGATGGCGAGCGCGACGAGCACCCCTGCGCACCACCCCGCCACCCGGGCCGCCCTACCCGACGACGCGACCACGACCACCAGGACGGCGCCGTAGAGCGCGACCGACTGGGTGGCGTGCCCCGACGGGAAGGACCACTCGTGCACCGTCACGAGGCGTTGCCCGACCGGCGGGCGGGGCCGCTCCACCAGGTCCTTGAGGATCGCGGTTATCAGGTACGCGCCGGCGGCCGAGGCGCCCACCAGCGCGGCGTCGCGGCCGCGGCGCGCCCACCACGCCAGCAGCGCGGCCACCGCCACCGTCAGCGGCACGACGACGCTGGTGGAGGCCGCGAGGGTCAGGCCCTCGGCCAGGCCGTCGAGCGCCCCGACGCGGTGCTCGACCACCCACCGCCACACCGAGTGGTCGATGCTGTCGGTGCCTCCCGCGTGGAGGATCGCGCCGATCCCGGTGACCGCGCCGCCCATGAGGGCCAGGACCGAGACCCAGGCGAGTGCCGCGAGGGCGATAGTGCGGCCATTGCGCCCACCGTCCGTGACGCCACCCCCCGCCGCTCCCTCAGCCATCGGCCCAGGCCTCCACCGGCGGGCACGAGCACATCACGTTGCGGTCGCCGTAGGCGCCGTCGATGCGGCTCACCGGCGGCCAGTACTTCGTGGCGGGGTCCACCCCCTGCGGGTAGGCGGCCTGGCGGCGGGTGTAGGCGCGGGTCCACCCGTCGTCGGCGACGTCGGCGGCCGGGTGCGGGGCGTGGCGCAGTGGGCTCTCCCCCACCGTGTGCTCTTGGCGTTCGATGGCCGCGATCTCCTCACGGATTGTGACCATGGCGTCGCAGAAGCGGTCGAGCTCGGCGAGGTCCTCGGACTCGGTCGGCTCGATCATGAGCGTGCCGGCGACCGGGAACGACATCGTGGGGGCGTGGAACCCGAAGTCGACGAGACGCTTGGCGACGTCGTCGGCGGTCACGCCGGTGGCCGCCGTCAACGGCCGCAGGTCGAGGATGCACTCGTGGGCCACGAGGCCGTGGCGACCGGTGTAGAGCACCGGATAGTGCGGGGCGAGGCGGGCGGCCACGTAGTTGGCGGTGAGGATCGCCGACAGGCTGGCGGCGCGCAGCCCGTCGGGGCCCATCAGGGCGATGTAGGCCCACGAGATGGGCAGGATGCCGGCCGAGCCCCACGGCGCCGAGGCCAGGGGACCGACTCCCGTCGCCGGCCCCGCCTCCTTGACCAGGGGGTGGTTCGGGAGGAAAGGGGCCAGGTGGCCGCGGACCGCGACCGGCCCGACGCCCGGACCTCCCCCACCGTGGGGGATGCAGAACGTCTTGTGCAGGTTCAGGTGCGACACGTCGGCGCCGAAGCGCCCGGGCCGGGCCAGGCCCACCAGGGCGTTGAGGTTGGCCCCGTCGAGGTACACCTGACCGCCGTGGCGGTGCACGATCTCGCAGACCTCGGTGATCCCCTCCTCGAAGACGCCGTGGGTCGACGGGTAGGTGACCATCACCGCACAGAGCTCGTCGGCGTGGGCCTCCGCCTTGGCGGCCAGGTCGGCGAGGTCGACGTCGCCCGAGTCGGAGGTCGCGACGACCACCACCCGCAGGCCGGCCATGGCCGCGCTGGCCGCGTTCGTACCGTGCGCGGAGGCCGGGATGAGGCACACGTCGCGCCGCGCCTCCCCCCTCTCGGCGTGGTAGCGCCGGATGGCGAGGAGGCCGGCCAGCTCGCCCTGCGATCCGGCGTTGGGCTGGAGCGACACGGCGTCGTAGCCGGTGACCTCGGCCAGGGCCGCCTCTAGGTCGCGGAACAGCTCGAGGTAGCCGGCGGCCTGGTCGAGCGGCGCGAACGGGTGGATCTCGGCCAGCTCCGGCCAGGTGATCGGCTCCATCTCGGTGGTGGCGTTGAGCTTCATGGTGCACGAGCCGAGCGGGATCATCGTGCGGTCGAGCGCCAGGTCGCGGTCGGACAGGTGCCTCAGGTAGCGGAGCATCTGCGTCTCGGACCGGTGGCGGTGGAACACGGGGTGCTCCAGGAACGGGCTCCGCCGGCGCAGGCCTTCGGGGATCGCCCCGGGGACCTCTCCCCCGGCCGGGCCGGGCCCCCCCGGCACGCCGAAGGCGGCCAGGACGTCGCCGACGACCTCCTCGGTGGTGGTCTCGTCGAGGGAGACCCCCACGTGGTCGGCGTCGACCACCCGCAGGTTGATGCGTCGGCGGCGGGCCGCGGCCGCGACCTCCTCGGCCCGCCCGTCGACCCGCACCGTGACCGTGTCGAAGAAGGCGGCCGTCTCCACCTCGATCCCCGCGGAGCGCAGCCCCGTCGCCAGGCGGAGGGCGAGGCCGTGGACCCGCTCGGCGATGGCCCGCAGGCCCTCGGGTCCGTGCCAGACGGCGTAGAGACCGGCCATCACCGCGAGGAGCACCTGGGCGGTGCAGATGTTGCTCGTCGCCTTCTCGCGCCGGATGTGCTGCTCGCGGGTCTGGAGGGCGAGCCGGTAGGCCGGCCGCCCGGCGGCGTCGACCGACACCCCCACCAGGCGGCCGGGGAGGTTGCGCGTCGCCGCCGCCCGTACCGCCATGTAGCCGGCGTGGGGTCCACCGAAGCCGGGGGGCACGCCGAAGCGCTGGGCCGAGCCCACCACGACGTCGGCGCCGATCTCGCCCGGGGGGCGCAGCAGGCACAGGGCCAGGAGGTCGGCGGCGACCGCGACCCTGACGCCCCGCTCCCCCAGCCGGGCCACGAGCGCGGCGTCGTCGTGCAGCGCGCCGCTGCTTCCCGGGTACTGGAGCAACGCGCCGAAGGTGCCCTCCGGGGGCTCCCCCGCCCGCAGGTCGGCGACCACCACCGCGATGCCGAGCGGCTCGGCGCGGGTGCGGACGACCTCCAGGGTCGGGAGGTGCACATCGGGATCGACCACGAACACCTCGCCCCGCCCGGGCGACAGGCGGTGGCACAGGGCCATCGCCTCGGCCGCCGCCGTCGCCTCGTCGAGGAGCGACGCGTTGGCGACGTCCATCCCCGTCAGGTCGGCCACCATGGTCTGGAAGTTCAGGAGGGCCTCGAGGCGCCCCTGGGAGATCTCCGGCTGGTAGGGCGTGTACGCCGTGTACCAGGCCGGGTTCTCGAGGACGTTGCGGCGGATGACGGGCGGCGTGTACGTGGCGTGGTAGCCCAACCCGATCAGCGACGTGTAGCGCTCGTTGCGCCCGGCCAGGGCGGCGAGCGCGGCGGTGACCTCGGCTTCGGTGCGCGCCGGCGGGAGGTCGAGCGGCTCCCTGTCGCGGATCGCCTCGGGCACCACCCGGTCCGCGAGTTCTTCGAGCGACGCGAGCCCCAGGGCCCGCAGCATCGTCGCGCGCTCGGATCCGTCGGGGCCCAGGTGGCGGGCCGGGAACCCGTCGGGACCGGCCGGAGTGGGGGTCGTCATGCCGTTCCTCCCTCGGCGGCGGATGGGGGCGGGGACCGGAAGCGGTGGTGCAGGCCGGCGATCCCCAGCGGGGCGAGGGCGCAGACCATCACGTCGACGGGCAGGCGCAGCCGCACGAACCCGTACGCCGTGACGCTGCTCGCCACCACCAGGCCGACGGCCGACAGCGGCGGGACCAGCGTCCGGCCCCGGCGCCGGAGCTCGGCCAGGCCGACCAGCGACAGCGCGCCCAGGAGCCAGAACGACCACTGGCCCGCGCGCGAGACGGCCTCGCCCCGCTGTTCGATGAAGGCGTTGTACCGGACGCTCTGGCCCGGCCGGAAGACCTCGAAGGTGCGGCCGACCCGCGCCATCAGGACGACGGGCAGGCGCCCGAGGTGATCGCGCGCGTAGCCCAGCCCCAACTCCCGCCCGCGCCGGTCGTCGAGGACCTCGTCGCCGGAACGGGGGATGCCGTCGAGGCACTTGAAGTCCCAGAGCCCCACGAACGTCCCGTAGTAGGTCGTGTCGCAGTTGGCGAAGGCGACCAGGTCGCCGGTGCTCGTGGTCATCGGGACGAACGCGTGGAAGCGGACGGCGTTGAACACGACCCAGGGCCCGATGAGCAGCCCCGCGGCGACCCCCATGGCACCCAGGCGGCGAAGCCGGTCCTGCCAGCCGCCCGTGACCCCCGAGAGCACGAGGGGAAGCGCGAGGAACAGGTACAGGAGCACGGCTTCGCCCCGGGTCAGGGAGGCCAGGGCGACGGCGGCGGAGAGGACCACCGCGCCGCGGGTGGTCGGGTGGTTCCGGTAGCGGTACGCGGCCCAGAAGCTCACCGCGAGGGTCAGCGCGAAGAGCGACTCCGACATCAAGAGGGCGTCGTTGACCCACAGCGACGGGTTCAGCGCCGCCAGGGCCGCCGCCGCCAGACCGATCCGCTCCCCCGCCATCTCCCGGCCGAACAGGCCGACCACGCCCACCGTGGCGGTGCCCAGGAGCACCGAGGCGAACAGGTGCCAGAGCCGGCTGGTGGCGCCGAGGACCGACCACAGCCCCAGGTACGCCGAGTAGAGCGGAGGGTGGTACGCACTCGGGACGAACCGGTCGAACTCCCGCCAGATGAAGGGGCTCACGAACCAGCGCCCGTCGGCCAGGAAGTTGGCCTGCACGTGGTAGTAGTACGGATCACCGGCCGTCCCCACCTTCGGGTGGCCGTCGTAGTACCAGAGCATGTACACGATGCGGCCGGCGAGGGCGGCGACGGTAATGACGCCGAGCCACCACGCGAAGCGCGAGCGACCCGCCGCCTCCTCCGGCGACGTCCCCTGGGTGGGTGCCGCCGCCGACAGGAGCTCAGTCACGCCGGTGGATGGTACCGGTGCCGCTCAGGTCACGAGCCTCGGACGAACGGCGGCGCCACCACGCGGGCCGGGGCCTCCCGGCCCCGCACGTCGATGGTCACCTCGGCGCCGACCTGGACCGTGGGAGGCAGGAAGGCGAACGCGATGCCGTGACCCAGCGCCGGGGAGAAGTTGCCGCTGGTCACCTCCCCCGCCGGCACCCCGTCGACGATCACGGTGCACCCGGCCCGGGGCGGGCGGCGCCCGTCCACGGCCAGGGCCCGCAGGCGGCGGGCCACGCCCCGCTCCTTCTCGGCGACCAGCGCGGCCCGGCCCCGGAAGTCGCCCTTGTCGAGCCGGACCACCCATCCCAGGCCGGCCTGCCAGGGCGTGATGCCCGGTCCGAGCTCGTGCCCGTGCAGCGGGAGGCCCGCCTCGAGGCGCAGGGTGTCGCGGGCGCCGAGCCCGGCGGGCCGCACCCCGGCCGCGAGCAGACCCCGCCACAGGTCCACGGCCCGGTCGGCGCCGACGTGGACCTCGAACCCGTCCTCGCCGGTGTAGCCGGTACCGGCCACCAACACGTCGTCGCCGCCGAACGTGGTGTGGACGACCGCGAAGCGCTCCACCGTCGCCGCGGCCGGGAGCAGGCCGGCGGCCCGCTCCCGGGCCCGGGGGCCCTGGACGGCGAGGACGGCCCGGGTGCCCGTGACGTCGTCGACGTCCACCCCGCCGGCCACCCGGCCGGCGGCCTCCTCGAGCGCGGCGAGGAGCGGAGCGAGGTTCGACGCGTTGGGCATCACGATCCACTCGGCCGGCCCGGTCCACCAGACGATGATGTCGTCGACCACGTGGGCGTCGGCGGGATCGAGCAGATGCGTGTACTGGGCCCGGCCCGGCCCGATCCGCCCGAGGTCGTTGGTGAACGCCCACTGGAGCGCGTCGAGCCCGCCCGGCCCGGCGACGCGGACCGAACCCAGGTGCGAGACGTCGAAGACGACGGCGTCTTCGCGGCACGCGCGGTGCTCCTCGAGCACGCCGTCGTAGTGCATCGGCATCTCCCACCCGCCGAACGACCCCATGTGACCGCCCGACGCGCGGTGTTCGGCGTCGAGGGGGCTGCGCCGGGGGCCGGGATCGGCCGAGGTCGTCACGGACGGTGGCGGCGGGTCACGCGGTGCCGACCGCGGCGGCACCGGTACGGGCCGGTTCCAACCCGTACTTGACCAGCAGCTCGAGGTAGTCGCGCTGGTACAGGACCTTCACCGACACGCCGTAGAGCTCGCGGACGCGACGCGCCTTGCGGTTCTTCTTGGTCACGAGCTTCTGGTTCAACGTCGTGATCTCGATGTAGGTGTCGGAGGCCGGCAGGTAGAAGTCGGGGGTGAACGCCTGGGTCGGGTGGCCGTCGGGGTCGCGCTCGATGGTGAAGGTGCGGGGCTCGTAGTCCCACTCGATCCCGTAGAAGTCGAGCAGCTTCGCGAACTGGCGCTCCGAGTCGTGGGCGAAGCGCACCCGTTCGTGCGGAAGCCGTTCGAGCGTCACGGGACCGCCGGCTCGCTCCCCGCGGGGAAGAGCTCGTGGATGCTCGTCTCGAGCTGCTCCACGACCGGGCCGAGCGGGACGATGTTGAGGACGCCCTGGCCCCTGCGGACGAGGTCGACCATCTCCTCGCCCGTCCGGGCGATCACCGACCGGGATCCGTGCAGGACCAGGCTGGCCGACGCGACGTCCTCGCCGAGATGACCCCGCAGGTACTCGATCGCCTGGCGGGCCGTGCGCAGCGAGATCCCGGCGTCGAGGAGGCTCTTGATGACCTTGAGCACCACGAGATCGCGATAGGAGTACCGGCGCTGCGAACCGCTCCCCTGCGCGTCGGCGATCGACGGGCGCAGCAGGTCGGTGCGGGCCCAGTAGTCGAGCTGCCGGTAGGAGATCCCCACGATCTTGCAGACCTGGGGCCCCCGGTACCCGACCTCCTCCCAGGCCTCCGACCCCGGTGCGGCGAGCACACCCTGCTCGATCCGGGCGGGAGCCGGCGTGCCCGAGGACTCCGCGGCCGGGACCGCCGCCCCGGCCGGATCCACCGCCGCCGCTTCGCTCACCATCTGCCGACCTCCTGGCGAGGCGGGGCGATCCGCGGGTGCGGGCGACGGCGCACCGCCGGCGCCGGGTCGCGGGCGAAGCCGCCGGGACCGCGCCGCATCACCGCGCGACCGCCGGGGCGCGAGATCACACCGCCGTAGTTACGGACGTGTAGACCCTACCCCGGCCCGGCGCCGAGGTCAAAGGGGCCTCAGGCGAAGTCCTCCGGCGCGACCTGGTCGAGGAACTCGCGGAACTGCTCGATCTGGCGCTCGTCCTTCTCGTCGTCGTCCTCGGCGTCGAAGAGGACGCCGGCCTCGTCGAGGACCTCCTCGTCGACGAAGATCGGCACGGTGTCGGAGTAGCGGACCGCGAGGGCGATGGCGTCGGAGGGCCGCGACGAGATCCTCGACGACGAACCGTCGCGGACCAGCTCGATCTCGGCGTAGAAGGTGCCGTCGTGGAGCTCGGTGATCTCGACCCGGTCGAGGCGGGCCGTGAGGTCGTCGAGGACGGTCTTGAGCAGGTCGTGGGTCATCGGCCGGGGAGTGTCCATGCCCTGGAGGGCGTAGACGATCGCCGTCGCCTCCGGCGGTCCGATGAAGATGGGCAGGTACCGGGGGCCGTCCTGCTCGCGGAGGAGCACGATCGGCTGGTTCGTCGGAACCTCCAGGCGGACGCCCACCAGCGACACTTGGATCACGGCTACCCCTCCGGCCTAGTGAGCCAACGATAGCATCGCGTTTCCGGGCTCCCACCCGGCGCGCCGGCCACCCGGGCGGTCACCCGGGCGGCCGGTCGTAGACCTCCGGCACGTACGCCGCCGGGTCCGCGAGCACCACCTCGCGCCGCCCCTCGTGGATGCGGGGCAGGTTGCGGTACTGCTCGTGGTAGTGCAGCCCGTAGCCGAGGACGAAGGTGTCGGGCACCTCCAGGCCCCGGTAGCGGATGTCGACGGGGACGATCCGGCGGACGGTCCGGTCGAGGAGCGCGCACAGCTCGACCCGGCGCGGTCCCCTCTCCTCCAGGTAGCGGCGCAGGTAGGTGACGGTCAGGCCCGTGTCGACGAGGTCCTCGACGATCACGACGTCGGAGCCGGTGATGTCGCCCTCCAGGTCCTTGACGATGCGGACCCGTCCGGAGTCGGGCGCGTAGCGGGAGATGGCCATGAAGTCGACCTGCACCTCGGTGCCGGTGACGGCCCGCACCAGGTCGGAGAGGAAGATCACCGCCCCCTTGAGCACCCCGACCAGGACCACCCCGTCGGGGTGGTCGGCGGCAATCTCGCGCCCCAAGCGGGCGACGTGGGCGGCGATCTCCTCCCGGTCGAGAAGCACCGGGACCGCCGTCATTCCGAGAGCAGCTCCGCCGCCGAGCGCCGGAGGAAGGCGGTCCGCAGCGCCCTCCCCCACCCCGCCAGCTCGGCCAGCTCCTCGCGCGCCCGGGCCCGCGCCTCGGGGTTGCGCTGCCGGAGGTGGCCGACCAGGACCTGGCCGAAGAGGGTGGCCTCCCGCTCGGCGAAGGTGAGGTACATCCGGAGGTGTCGGGCCTCGATCCCCCGCCGGAAGAAGGCCGCGGCCAGCCGGGCGACGGTCAGGGCGTCGTCGTCGAAGACGACCCGGTCGCCCGCCCGGGCGGCGGGCACGACGAGGCCGTACGCCTCGAGGTCGCCGATCTGGGCGGCGTCGAGCCCCGCGGCCCGCCCCAGCTCCTCACGGGTGAGGCTGACTCCGCTGACACCGGCGGAGAGGTCGTCGCCGGCGCCCTCGTCGACCGCGATAGGCACGTCGACCGCCGGGGCGGCGACCACGCCGCCGGGTCGCCGGCCACCCCGGGCCGGGGACCGGGCCGCCGTCGCGGCCTCTCCGAGGTCGAGGGCCGGTTGCGACCGCCCGGGTTCGGTCCCGGCCGCCGTGGCCGCCCCGTCGTCGAGGCTCAGGTCGCCGCCGGCGGCGTCGATGGCGTCGAGGCGGTCCTTGATCACCTTGAGGGGCAGGAAGTGGGTCTTCTGCTGGTGGAGGACCCAGCGGAGCCGCTCTACGTCGGCCTCGAAGAACTTCCGGTAGCCCGACGGCGTCCGCTCGGGTTCGATCAACCCCTGGCTCTCGAGGAACCGGATCTTGGAGATCGTGACGTCGGGGAACTCGTCCTGGAGGAGGGCGAGGACGTCGCCGATCGAGCGGTGGTCGCGTCGGCGGGCCGCCAAGTCTCAGCTCCCGAGGTGGAAGGAGACGACGTAGCGCCCCACCTGGATCTCGTCGCCCTCGGCGAGCGGCGACGTCTCGATGCGCTCGCCGTTGACGTAGGTCCCGTTGAGCGAGCCGGAGTCGCGGACGCGCCAGGCGTCGCCGGCGTGCTCGACCACGGCGTGGCGCCGCGACACGGTGATGTCGTCGAGGAAGACGTCGGACTCCGGGTGCCGGCCGAGGCTCGTACCGCCCGGCGACAGCGCGAAGACGCTGCCGGCGTTGGGCCCTCGATCGACGCGGAGCAGGGCGGCTCCGAGCGGGATCTCGGCCGTGGGCTGCTCGGCCGGCATGCCGGCCACCGGCATGCTCATCGTGGTCTCGTCGCCCTGCACCGAGGCCCCGCACTGCGAGCAGTAGCGGGCACCGGACTCGACCTGGTTCCCGCAACGGCCGCACACCATGCCCGCAGGCTACCCGCAGGCGGAAAACGGCACCAACGAGCCGTCAACCTCCACCGCACGTGTAGACGGCAGGCCGCGACCTCAGCCCTGCGTCTGGGCCCGGTAGCCCTCGGCGTCGAGGAGCCCGTCGAGCTCGGCGGGCGCGGTCATCTCGATGGTGAAGAGCCAACCCGCTCCGTAGGGCTCGGAGTTGACCGCCTCCGGCGCCTCGCCGAGCGCCGAGTTCACCTCGGCGATGCGTCCCGAGACGGGCGCGTAGATCTCCGACACCGACTTGGTCGACTCGACCTCGGCGCACGCGTCGCCGGCCGCGACCTCCGAGCCGACGTCGGGCAGGTCGACGTAGACCACGTCGCCGAGCGCGTCCTGCGCGAAGTCGGTGATCCCGACCCGGGCCGTCGATCCGTCGACGGCGACCCACTCGTGCTCGGACGTGTAGCGCAGCTCCTCGGGCAGTTCCATGCCTCTCTCCAGGTCGGGGTGGACGGCGGGCGGAAGGTTTCTCAGGTCAACGGACGGCCTGCCGGATGCGGCGGGCGTACTCCTGGGCGAGCTGGCGGGCGGCCTGGTCGGAGGGGCCCTCGGCCCAGACGTGCGAGAGCGCCTCCTCGGGATCGGGCAGGACGAGGGCCCAGCCGTCGTCGTGGAGCACCTTCACGCCGTCGACGAGGACCGTCTCCCGCCCGACCGCCCGCTCCATCATCTCGCGCATCACCGCGCCCTTCCGCTCCCACGGCGTGGGGACCGACTCGTGGGCCAGGTGGTAGCGCGGCAGGTCGTCGACGACCGCCGACAGGGTCCGCCCGGTCTCCGCCAGCATGTCGAGGGTGCGCACCAGCGTGGCCGCGCCGTCGAAGGCCGGGAGGAAGTCGGGCCAGATGAACCCGCCGTCCTGCGAGGCCGCGAAGTCGATGCTGCCGTCGGACGCGACGTCCATGAGGTGGGCGGCCGAGAGCTTGGTCCACACGATCTCGGCCCCGTGCGCGGTCGCGATCGCCTCGGCCTGGCGGCTCACGGCCACGGGCAGCGCGATCCGGGCCTCGCTCTGCACCTCGACCACCAGGCTGAGGAGGGCGAGGAGGGCGTCGTCGGGGGTGAGGACCCGGCCCTCGTCGTCGACGAGGGTGGCCCGCTCGCCGTCGGCGTCGACTATCACGCCGAGGTCGCTGCGCGACGCCCGGACCAGGTCGGCGATGCGGGCCTGGCGCACCTGGAGGTCGTCGACGGCCGCCGCCGCGGCCGCGGTGCTGGCGAACGGGTTCACCGAGAGCACGTCGGCGCCGATCTTGGCCAGGACCGTCGGCATGGCCAGCGACGCCGCGCCGTAGGAGTAGTCGAGGACGACCTTGAAGCGCGAGTCGCGCAACCTCGGGATATCGACGGTGCCGTGCAGGGCGGCGGTGTAGAACTCGAGGGCGCGGGGCGGGAACACGATGTCGCCGATGTCGCCGGCGAAGGCCCGCCGGTAGTCCTCGCGGTACTGGAGGCGCTCGATCCGGCGCTGCATCGCCTCGTCGATGTCGCGCCCGTCGGAGTCGAAGATCCGGATCTCGACGCTGTTGGGGTCGTCGGGCACCAGCCGCACGGTCAGCCCGCCCTGGCCCCCGGAGTTGCGGATCTGGAACCGCGTCAGGGGGACCGTGGCCAGCTCCACGTCGTTGACGTTCACCCCGGCCAGGTTCAGGCCCGCGATGGCGGCCCGCTTCAGGGCCCGGGCGGCCCGGCTGGTGTCGCGGCTCGTGGTGACCACCGAGCCCTTCTTGAGCGCGGTCCCGTAGGCCATG
>Ga0226835_1000395_pt1 | contig 54212 bp, 45 predicted proteins | sample LAC_MetaG_1_FD_163627 | JGI IMG/M metagenome (GOLD analysis project Ga0226835, IMG submission 163627) | Anaerobic ammonium oxidizing microbial communities from anammox membrane bioreactor (MBR) in UC Berkley, California, United States -... | ecosystem: Engineered > Bioreactor > Anaerobic >...
GGGGGAGATATTGCTGCGCACCATGATGGCCGGGTACATCGAGATGAAGTCAATGGCGCCCACATCGCGGTGCAGCCCCACAATCGGCTGGTACACCAGTCCGCCCAGGTCGGATTCGATCAGTTCCAGGGCAGTTTTGGGGCGTTCTCCCTGCTGCTTATGCCAGGGCACCAGAATATCATGCTCCAGCGCCGTCAGCACCTGCATGGTCGAGATGCCGGTGCCCGGCGAAATACGCGCTGCTGCCTGCACCGGCTGGGCAGTCACGCGCGCCATCTCAAAAATGCCATCCAGCCCCAGGTCAGTCCAGAAAGAGGCGTTCTTCAAGTCAATATGCCAACGCCCGAACAGGTGAATTTGCTGCCCGCTGTAGATGATCTGCCCGTAGGAAAAGTAAGAGCGCTCCGGGCGCTGCAGGTATTTGCGTCCCGATTCGCGATTGAGAGCCAGTTCGAAATGCTGCTGCTCCACCAGGTTGAACAGGTAGGGCAGCAGCCAGGTATCGCCCCAGCGGGTCAGAATCAGGTCGGGGTCGAGCCGTTTGAGGAGCGCCTGCAGGTTGATCAGCAGCGGGCGTACCGGCTGCAATGAAAAGCGGTAGGATTGTCCATTCATTTGTGCACACAAAGCCAACGGGGCCGCATGCGCCGGGTCACAATCCGGCTCCAGGCGCAGCACCCGCAAATCCGGCAGTTGCGGGTCGAGATCCCAGCGCTGGTCCAGCACTTCCAGTTCCTGGATCAGACCGGATTCGTAAAATTTTACCCGCAGGTGACAGAGCGGAAAGGTCTTGTATCTGGCGGCATGGCGCACCGCGATGTTCAGGTCGGTATCGTAATAGGTAAGCGTGGGGAAGCGCTCTAGCAGTTGGCGGAAGAGATACTGCTGATCGCTGAAGGAAGCCACCTCGACTGCCAGCAAATCCACCATCTGCGGCTGAAAGAGGTCACGCTTCTGAGTACGGCTCAGGCGGGGGGCAGCGGGATGCTCCTGCAGAAAGCGCCAGACTTCACGCAGGTGTTCAGCCGGGCCGGCGATATAGAAGATGATCGGAAAGGGTTGCTGCAGGCGCAGGCGTTCGCCCTTCTCACCCAGCAGCCAGATCACCACGCCGGGCGCCTGGGTGTTCTCGAATACGTCCAGCAGCCAGCCGCTAACTACCTGCATTCAACCCCCGCTGTAAACGCTCGACTTCATCCCGCAGGCGGCGCACCTCCTTGTGCTCCTCCAGCAGCATGGCGATCAGAAAAGTCTCCATGGGTAACACGTGAGTGGCATACGCCGCGGCAGCCAGGTGCTGGCGTGCCAGACTGAGCAATTCATCCAGCGCCAGTTGATCGCTGCGCCGTAATGCCCGCCGGAAGCGGGATAAAGCCTGTTCTTCTTCGATAAAAGCCTGGGTAATAGAGGGTACGGTGCGTCCCATACTCACCTTCCTTTCTGTAATGCCACGGCTGGCGGGTTCTCATATGCTGGCAATAAGGCTGGTTGTGCTGCTGCGGGCGCCAGATCGGCCGGGGTTAATTCCATTTCAAAGCGCAGTTCGCCTACCTGAGCTTTAAGCATCTCAAACAGCACCATCCGTTCAGCGCAGATGGTGGCCGGTAAACGGGTGCTGACCACCACCGGCGCAATTTTGCTGAGCTGCTGCAAACGCCAGATCACCTGTCGCAGCAGGCGCTGGCTTTCCGGCAGGTTGACGCTCTCGTCATAGAAGGTCGCCAGCAGGTCAAACACCAGGGTCGGGCAGGGCAGCGGCTGCCACTCTTCCAGCAGCACATCCACCTGATAGCAGGTGAAGGCGCGCGAAAGGCGAATGCGCTCCAGCACCACCCGCGGGTCACGTCGCTGGCGGCGGATGGACTGCGCCACCGGGTAAGCGTTAAACCGGTTGCCGGCATCCAGTACGCGCAGGTTGCCCTGCAGCGCCAGCCAGGCAGAGAGCTCCCACATCCAGTTGGAAGCGGCATGTTCGCCCATCACCAGGATGATCTGGTTGGGCAATTGTGAAGGGAATAAACTTTTCATACCCCCATCATAACTTTATTAGAAAATATTTTCTATCCCACCTGGGGTGATTTTTCGTTGATTTTTGTTCAGAAAGCGTTTAAAAACGTTTAAACAGGGTGAAAGTTAAACCCAACGGCTGAAATCCCAATCTGCCAGCAGTTGGCGCAGTGTGATCCGGTTGGGCAGGTTCATTTTATTGAGCAGGTTGTGCACATGGCTGCGCACAGTTTCAGGCGCAATCTGCAGGCGGGCAGCAATCTGCTGGGTACGGTATTGCAAGCAGATCAGGGCTGCCACCTGTTGTTCGCGTTCGGTCAGGGATTGCCATTTTTCCCAGGTTTCATTTTCTACCTCCACGTTCTGTAGTTCACGCGCCAGCAGCTCAGCAGCCACTTTGCGTGGCGTGGTCCCACGGTAGCGTGCCAGTTGCTCCAAAGAGGTTAGCAATTCCTCATCCAGCGTGAAGGATCGTTGAAGGGTAGGATTGGTTGGTAGACGAAAGAACTGTTGAAAAACATGCCAAATGCTCATATTTCTATTATATAGAACATTTGTTCTTTCGTCAAGTAGGTCTTCTACACCTCGTCGCTGGGTTTAATGATAAAGTAAGCCGCCACGCCTAAAACGGGGACGCCGATCAGGATCATCACCCACAGTGCTTTCGCTGTCGGTGAGATTTTATTCTTTTTCAGGGAGAAAAGCGCCACCAGGCAGACAACAATCCAGGCAATCGCCAGTAAAAAGCAGAACATCTGCATCAACATCGCGCCAAATCCAAAACCATAATGAGCCATGATCATTTTCCTTTCGTATCTTCTCAGATACTCTTCATTATAAATCTTAAAAGGGCTTTGCCAAATTAAATCCTATACTTTAGATCAGGATACAGCCCCATAAACTACTGGAAGAGTAAGCCATGAAGCAGCCCCTGTTCTGGCTGCCTGGTTAATCGGTGGGGGTATCTGTCAGGTGGCAGCAGGTTTAATTGAATTAAAAGACCATAACATTGCTGGTGGCAATCTGATGCTATTTTTTGGCGCATTCTTTATGGTTACGGGTGCTTTTGGAATGCTCATTAAAACAGATCTGGCAGCCAAAGGTGTTCTTTTTGACGCTTCCATCGAAGGTTATACCTGGTTATGTGCTTTTCTTGTGTTGGTTGCGTTAACCCCATGCTATTTGAAAGCCAATAAAGTCTTTTTCTGGCTTGTTATTGTAGCGGATGCCGCGGTTTTATTCATCGCTCTCGCAGATCTTGGGGTTGCCAAAGCAGTCCTGGCGCCAGCCGCTGGATGGTTGTTATTACTGGCTGGTTTTTTGGCACTCTATCTGGTTTCCGCCATTGCGGTAAATGGAACGTTTGGTAAAACTGTTTTGCCATTACCTGCACCCTACATAAAATAAAAAGGGTTGAGGGTAGAATTATGGGGATTCTACCCCTTTTTATATAACATTTTTATAAAAATTATTGACGCTTAACTCATTCCCCATTAAAATGTTTCCCGAGTGATGAGGCTCACTCGGGAAACCAAACCGCCAATCTGGCTGATAGCTTCTACCCACAAAGGGTAGAATTTTTTTATTAAGAAGGAAAGTTATGGAAAAAGCATTGTGGATCTCCGTAGGGGCAGTGTTGGGAGCCAATCTGCGTTATTGGATCGGGGACTGGGCAGCGCAGCGCTTCGGCAGCAGCTTTCCTTATGGTACGCTCTTCATCAATCTCAGCGGCAGCTTCCTGCTAGGGTTGATTGTTTCCCTCGCGCTTGAAAATATCGTGCTTGATCCACGCGCAAGGCTGCTGCTCACCGTTGGTTTCTTGGGGTCTTACACCACTTTTTCCACCTATACCTATGAATCAGTCGCTCTAGTCTCTCAGGGGCAATGGCTGCTGGGGTTGTTTAATCTCCTTGGGTCCAGTCTGCTGGGGGCAGCCTGCGCCTTTCTGGGTCTCTGGTTGGGAAAAGTGCTCTAGATTTCCCAAAAAGCCGAAAAAGTGTCATAATAAATATGGTTCATCCTTCACGAACACAAGAGGAGACCTAATGGAAAAACAGGATGCCCCAAAAACAAAACGAATGAAAATTTATATCGGTGAAAGCGATCTGTGGAAAGGCAAAGCCCTTTACATGGTATTGCTGGAAACTTTTCAGAAGGCCGGGATGGCCGGTGCCACTGTCACGCATGGTATTGCCGGGTTTGGCGCCCATTCCCGCATCCGCACTGCATCCATCATCCGGCTCTCCGAGGATTTACCCTTAATCATCGAAGTCGTCGATAACGCTGACAAGCTCGAAGCCATCCTGGAAACTATCCACCCGATGGTGCGCGAGGGCCTGATCACCCTCGAAGATGTACAGGTGCTCAAGTACACCCACCGCGGGCTCAACCCACTGCCTGGCGACCGGCTGGTGCGGGATGTCATGAGCCGCGAGTTGGTTAGTATTCACCCGCACAACAGTGTAGCAGAAGCCTGGGAGACGATGATCCGCCAACATCGCAAAGCGCTGCCAGTCGTGAATGCTGAGCACAAAGTGGTAGGCATCATCACCGATGGCGATCTGATCGAGCGCGCCGGCTTACAGCAACGCCTTTCCGTGGCAAAGAACCTGGATATGCGTCTGATCGAACAGGAAATTCAGGATTTAGCCAAAAGTCCGCAGCAGGTGGCAGACGTGATGAGCCGCCCGGTGGTGATCATCTCAGAAAATGAAACATTAAGTCATGCAGTTACTTTACTAAAAAAATACCACCTTAAACGCTTCCCGGTAACAGACAGCTCAGGGAAACTGGTGGGCATGCTCTCCCGTTTCGATATCCTCCAGCAGGTTGTCCCGGTGGAAGTACCCGCAGCTACCAGTACGCCCTTTCTGCACATCCCCAGGGTGGTGGGTGATGTGATGCGCAGTGATTTTCCGCTGGTAAAAGAAACCGATGGGCTGGAGACAATTATCAAGGCCTTCCTGAACTACAACACCCACCGGTTGATCGTAATCAACGCTGACAACCAAGTTACCGGCATCCTGAGCGATGGCGACGTGGTCACTCGCCTGCCCGATCAGGACAAGCAACCTATCTTATCTGCTTTGATGAACCGCGGCAAGCCTTTCCCCAGCCAGGTCACCGCCCGGCAGATCATGTCGCCCGACCCCATCCAGGTACCTGCCAGCTTTCCCATTCCGGATGCGATCCAACGGATGCTGGAACAGGGTCGCAAGTGGATGGTTGTGGTAGATGATGAGCATCATCCGATTGGGGTGGTCGATCGTCAGAAATTGCTGGAAGCGCTGATCAACATCCCCAACATTCAGGATTAATTTACTCCGGCAGAATTTCTGCTTTTAACAGGCGGGACATTTGCGCAAATTCGGGGGTGTAGCGCAGCGATTCCTGGCGCGGGCGGGCTAGATTGACCGGAAAATCACACGAAATCCTGCCCGGACGGGCGCTCAATACCAGGATCCGATCCGAAAGCAGCAGCGCCTCTGAAATGGAATGGGTCACCATCAACACTGTTGTCTGCCGGGCCTGCCAGATGCGCAATAACTCCGCGCCCATCTGCTCGCGCATTAATGCATCCAGAGAGCCAAAAGGTTCGTCCAGCAAGAGGAGATCCGGGTCCTGAATCAACGCCCGCGCGATCGCCACCCGTTGTGCCATCCCGCCAGAGAGTTCCTGCACCCAGGTATGCTCAAAGCCTTGCAGCCCAACCAGATCAATCAATTCCAGCGCTTTCTGGCGCGCCTCTTCCACTGGCGCCTGATGAAGTTCCAGCGGCAGAGTGATATTCTCAATCACCGTGCGCCAGGGCATCAGGTTGGCCTGCTGGAAGACATAACCGATCTTCACCTCACGATCACCTTCGTATGAGAAGCGCACCTCCCCGCGGGAAGGCTGCAGGACACCAGCAATCACCCGCAGCAGAGTACTTTTCCCGCTGCCGGATGGTCCGATCACACACACGAATTCTTGCGCCGCGACCTGGAAATTGACACCCTGCAACGCCTGCAGCCCGCCGTTTTCCATCGCAAAAGTGATGTGCAGGTCTTTGACCGTTAAGAATGGGCGTCCGTTAGTTTGTGATTTAGCGGTAAAGGTAGTCATTGGTGAATGCCTTATCCAATTCAAGCGAATCATGGATCAGGTCCATCTTCAGTAAGATCGCCTGCATATTCTCCCAGGCCTGTGGGCTGCTGTAGCCAAACGGGTCAGTCTGCCAGTATTCCATGGAAACGCGTAGAACCTCTTTTTGGACAGCCGTATTAGCCGCTGCGAGATTCTCAACATATTTCTCGCTGATGGTATAAGCAGCTTCGGGATCTTGGAGTGCAGTTTCCAGTCCACGGCTGATCGCTTTCACCATCGCTCGCACCAGTTCCGGATGCTCCTGAATAGTCTTTTCGTTGGTGATCAGCCCATTGGAGACCAGTTGCAGATTGTCCGAAAGCGCCTGGACGTTGATTTGGTAGCCTTCTGCGCGCAATTGCACCGGCTCGTTGGTCACATATATCACGGCTGCGTCTTCGCGCCCGCCCACCAGGGATTCCACCTGGGTATAGCCGATCGAATCCATGGTCAGGTCATTTTCTGTCAGTCCAGCCGCTTCCAGCATGGCCTTAAAACCGATATAACTGGCACCGTACAATCCGGGAATCCCCACCCGTTTGCCAGCTAGATCCGCAACTTTGGTGATGTTTTTCTCCGTCAGGGACACCACCCCAACCGGGTAATTGTTATACCAGGCCATCACATATACCACTGGCAATCCTTGAGAGCGGGCTAAAAGCACCTGTTCCCCCGAAGCGATCGCAAACTGTAACTGATTGGCTCCTACCAGCGCCACGTTATCATTCTCCATGCTGTAATCCAGATCAATATTCACGCCCTCATCCTGAAAATAACCATTCTCCTGAGCGACGTAAATCGGCGAGAATTGGACATTGGGAATAAATCCCATCGGTAAGCGGACGTTCGCCACTTCCTTTGGCGATGCTTTAGGACTGCAAGCTGCCAGTACCATCATCCAGATTACACTTACTATCAGTACGTTTTTTTTCAAAGTTCCTCCATCATGATTCAACCGTCAATGTATTTTTATGAGGTCGTTGTTGCCAGACCAATAATTTTTGCTCCAGCAAAATCACCGCACCGTACAACAATAACGCCAACATAACCAGCGTAAAGACCGCCACAAACACCAAAGCTGTATCGTACTGCCCGCGTCCGATATTGATCAGAAAACCAAGTCCCCGGTCAGAGCCGACAAATTCTCCCACAACTGCGCCAATCACCGAGAGGGTGGCACCCACCCGCAGCCCGCCCAGGAAAACGGGTAAAGCAGCCGGGATCTCGAGAAAGGTCAGAGTCTGCCAGCGGGTAGCCCGCAGAGAGCGCATCAGATCGCGCAGGTCCTGTGGGACAGCGCGTACACCCATCACCGTATTGACCAACACCGGGAAGAAGACAATCAACGCGGCAATCAAAACCTTGGAAAACAACCCCGGTCCAAACCAGATCACCAGCAAAGGTGCAATCGCCACAATCGGGATCGCCTGAGAAGCCACCAGATAAGGTGAGAGTAAGCGCTCCAGTGTGCTGGATTTCGCCAGCAGGTAACCGGTCACCGTCGCCAGCAAGGCGCCGGAGATCAATCCCAAAGCCACTTCCAGCAAGGTAAAAGACGCATGCCGGATCAGGCTGCCATCCTGCAAAACCGCCAGAAATCGCCGCCACACGATCAGCGGAGAAGGTAAAATGAAGACCGGCAACTCGCTCCAGCGTGTAATCAGCCACCACAAGAGAATGGCCAGCGTACCGGAGATAGGCAGCAGCCAGTTGCCATATTTTCCGGCAACTTTCTTGATTGGATTGTGTTTGTGTGTGCGTTTCAGACTAATTTCCATCATGCTCCAAAAAAAATCCGCAGGCAGGTTAATAGCCGACGGGGAAAAAAGAAAACCCGAAAACAAAAGTTCTCGGGGCAATACGGCAAACATTAATTCAGTTTGCTGACCTTCTTTTATCCGGACTATACCGTCGACCCCGGAGTTTCACCGGGTCATGCACCTGGAGGTGCTCGTGGGTTTTACCACCGATCGGGAATTGGAAGTTTCCTTCCTCACCCTGCCCCGAAGGCAATTCTATTCAACTGTCACCATTAAGTATAAACACCCCGCGGGTCGTTGTCAAATACATTGTGAAACTTGTCGCAACAAAAAGTGACTTAATCCGCGCTGATAGCTGCCAGTACCGCAGTGGTGTTGGTCAGATCGTGAAAAACAAAATCAGCCTGGTGGGATTTCAATTCATCCTCGGAGTAAACGCCGGTAGCCACTGCAATCGTACGCGCCTGGAACATTTTCCCGGTCTCGATATCCATTGGTGCATCTCCAATCGTCACCAGTTCGATCGCTTCCGGCGCCAACCCGTATACCCAGGTGGCTTTCTCCAGTCCGCGCTGAATGATCTGCGAGCGGTGATCACAATCATCGCCAAACGAAGTCAAAGGGAAATAGCCCAGCAGTCCAGCCCGCTGCAGCACCTGATTCGCCACCCCACGCAAGGTGCCGGTAGTTAACCCTACCGGAATTTTTTGTTTGTGCAGCGCTTCCAGAATCTCGACCGTGCCGGGCAGAATGCAATCATGCAAATCCTGTGGCAGGATAGTTTTCATATGCTCAACCAGTAAGCGCTCGATCTCGGCCTGTTTGGCATTGACTGTACTCTCGCTCACTCCAGCCGCCATCGCATAGCGACGCACCACCTCAAACATCGGGTACCCGGAAGCAGGCACACGAATTAATTCTGTTATTCCAAATAATTTATTAAGTACAAATAGAAAATTGCGGCGATGATAAGGAGAAATATTCAGGATCGTATGATCCATATCAAAGAACACAACGCGTGTTTTAATTTGCCCCTGTGATGAAGTGGTAGAAGTAGAGGTTGTAACTGCCAATGCTTTTCCTGCCTGAGTTTTATTTCATTGCTTAATAGTACCCCATAGTATATAGAGAGATGCGCTATTTGTAAATGGTAGGTGGCGGAAGGAGTCGACAGTTAACAGTCAAAAGTCAAAAGTTTACAGTGAATAGTTGGTAAATGAAAGCCTGAAATAGTGCGCTGCACTTAGGGATAAAAAGAATACATTGAATCGGCAATAAATATTATGAATCCAGGAACCAAAAGTGCGGTGCACTTAGGTCTCGAATTATGGCGGGGTAAGGTAATGTCAAAATTATTGTGTAATTGAAATTGGATCATCATGTTCAAAGTAAATGGCAAGTTGGTTTAAGATTTTTTTCCAGCCAAAAACAGGAACCACCCATTTAGCAACAATATCTATTGTAGCCAAATATAAAATTTTGCGAACAGATTCTGGGTTTGGAAAACCCCCATTCGAGTATCTTGTACCCTTTGGGCATTCGTATTCCATTCGTGGACGGGACGACCAGGGTTTCGCGGCTAGGTGCAGCGCACTTCTGATTTATTTTTAATTATTCGCTCACTCCAATTCCAAAGATTCTGCTTAATCCCCAAGTGCACCGCACCAACAACCAGCGTATTTTTATACGTGCTACGAGCTAAACCGTGCAGCGCACCTATGGCAAGGTTTTTTACTCTGATAAATTCGTCACTATCAACATGTTACGGACTATACCCCCATTCGTGTATTCGTGCATTCGTGTCTCTATTCGTGGATGGCAGAAGGCCCACAATCTGGTGTAAAATCCAGGATCCCATCCGTAAACCCTGTCATCATACCTGCTGTAGTGATCCTGCATAAGTATGGCGATGGAGCAGTTAAGCTATGATTTTTAGTCAACATTTTCTAGGACTACTCGCTTTTCGCTTTTCGCTTTCAGCTTTGAGCTTTCAGCCTTTCGCCTTTCACCATCAGCTAAATTCCCCCCACCTCGCCGGATCCAAGTCCTCATACCCAATCGTTACCCGATTAACCTTACAAATTGGTGGAACCGTCCATTTGAACTGATTACGCTGCACCCTTTTAACCACTTTTTGCACAAAAGCGCTCGAGAAGCCCTCAGCCACGCATTGCTGCGGGGTGAAACCTTCCTCCACCAGCAAATACAATAAGCGATCGACCTCTTCATAGGTGAAACCCATTTCATTTTCATCCGTTTGCCCCTGCCATAAATCGGCGGAGGGCGCCTTGGACAGGATGCTGGCAGGGACTCCCAGCTCTTTTGCCAGTTGGCGCACCTGGGTTTTGTAAAGATCACCCAGCGGATTGAGCGCATAGGCCGAATCGCCGAACAGGGTGCTGTACCCCAGCAGGATTTCGCTCTTATTTCCGGAGCCGATCACCAACCCATTAAAGGCTGCTGACTGATCAAATAAAGCCACCATACGCAGGCGCGCCAGAATATTTCCCCGACGCAGGTCACCCATTTCCGGAAAACGTTCTATCAGCGGTTCGGCCATCTCCGTAATCGGGATGGTCAGACTCTGAACGCCAGTAGCCTCGACCACCTTTTGGGCATCTTCCAGCGAATCAGGTGATGAGGTACGATATGGCATGCGCACCGCCAGCACATTCTCTGCTCCCAATGCCCGGGTTGCAAGAAAGCAGGAGAGTGCTGAATCCAGCCCGCCGGATAACCCCAACACAGCTCGCTGGAAACCACGGCTGGTGATCTCGTTATGAATAAAATCGCACAGAATTTGAATAACCGGTTGTGTCTGTTTTGACAAATCAAGCATGATGATCTCCTCTAAAAATGATAATTGTCAGCCTTGCGCCCCAAATAAAACAAATTAAAAGAAACCAGATATCCCAGGGGTACCCAATCCATTCCGGACGAGGATCAGCGCGCAGAAAAGAAAAAATTATAGTGTGGACTGAAAATATTAACCAGGTAATGGCTGTTCTACCGCCCACCCGTTTAATTTTGGATAAGCGCGGTTCAACGATCAGGTAAATGAGGAACAAGGATGCGCTTGCAATGAATTGCAGCGGAAAACGCGGTAAGCTGCGAAGTTGATCATCCAGCGTCAGCGGAACCCACCAATCAGCCGGTAACTGCGGACCATAAGCACTGCCGGAAAACCAGGCAGCCAGCCAGGCCATCACCGCCAACGGAGGTAACATGACAATCAAGTGATCAGTTGTTTGTAATAAGCTCGTTTTCTTGAACAACGCCACAATTGCGAAGGTAAACCAGGCGCCGACAGCCGCTCCCGGCCAGACCATACCGCCCTGCCGAAAGCTGACAGCCTGCCAGCCAAAATCCACCAGGGCTGCTGGCTGCCAGATGAAAAAAGCCAGACGGGCTCCCAACCAGGCACCTAACAGAATCCACAATCCAGCCACCCCCCACTGCCAGCCTTCCCGTCCCGGGTGGGTTTGAAGTACTTGCCAGATAGCTAAAGAAGCTCCAATTCCAACCAGAATAGCGTATATGTTCAAAGTTTCCACTATCAAAAATTATCCTTTCCTTCTATTCTTCCGTCAAGTAAAGGAAAAGAGCATTTACTTTGATCATTTTGAAGCAAAGATTAAAATCAGATTAGAAATGTTAAAGAAACTCGCAATTAATTATTTCTAGAAAAAACATTTGGAGGTCGATTTTCCAGATTCGTACTCGCTGTCCCTTACCAACCTTGATGACTCATTGAGTCAATTTTTGAGTCATTTTTCACGAATTTTGACTCAAAACCCTCCTTTTTTTCAATTTTGCATCCTTTATGATTCACGCCCATCATTGAAAATCGAGGAAGGTTTTTTCTTCCGATAATTATGGTTTTCCAAATTTCCTAGAAACTTTTTTTATCGAGATTTATTCATACTTTAAAGCAGTGACCGGTTCTAAAGTGGCGGCTCTTAATGCCGGATATAACCCGGAAAGAAAACCCACCAGAGCTGCAAAAACCACTGCAAATATTAATAACCACAGTGGTGTTTCAGTGGATAACCCGGAGGAGATATAACCTTGCTGCTGTGCCTGATTCGCCAGGATTTGCATCGAGACCACGTTCAAAGCAAAGCTGCCGGCCCACCCTAGTAGCGCGCCCCCCAAACCACCTAAAAACCCAATCCCAGCCGCTTCCCCCAGAAAAATGGTCAGAACATCCCGGTTGGTAGCACCGACTGCTTTCATCAGCCCAATTTCACGCGTCCGTTCCAGAATCGCCATCGTCATCGTATTGGCAATTCCGATGGCTGCTACCAGCAAGGCAATCGCACCAATTCCGCCAAACACAACCTGCAGAATCACAAAGAAGCTGTTAATCCCTTCCACTGTACTCTGCGGAGAATAGGCCATGAAGCCCATATCGTTAATTTGCTGGGTGATGTCCATAACCACGTCGGGGCTTTCCGCCCGAACAATAACGTTATTAAATCCATCCTTGTTGCGGTTGGGCCTTTTTCCATTATTAAACCAGGTGTTCCAGGCATCCAGTTCATCCAGCGATACAAAGAATTGCCCATCTGCTTCATTGCGCATTTCTTTAAGGATACCAACGATTTTTAAGTCAACCGTCCGGCTCACTTCTTTCCCATCACTGGTCCACTTGGTTAACTTTAATTTCACGCGTTGATCCAGCAAGTCCGGCATTTCCGGCGGAGTCTGCCCGGGGCGCAGACTGGGCTCATAAAAGTTGTTAGCCATCCAGCTTCCGGCAACAATCATTCCTCTACCCAACTCCATCGAACCCCGGTCCAGATCGTATCCTAAATCCTGCATGTATTCCGCTTTGACACCCATCATGCTCGCCCAGGTTTCGAATTTTCCAAACTGGATCATTCCCTGTCCCATCAGATAATCGCGGGGAATGACAGCTTTCACACCCGAAATCTGAGCGATCGAATCCAGAACCGTCGGTGTAAGCATTTTAACTGTACTGACTCCACCGCCACCTCCCCCGCCCCCACCCATCGGGGCAGCGTACATCTCCCCACCATAATTCGGGTAGACTTCGATGCGGCTTAAATCATTGATGCCCCATAAATTGCTGGTGGCACTTTTTTGCAGACCGGTCGCCAAAGATACCAGCAGCACAACCGAAGCGGTTCCAATTACCACGCCAATGGCAGTTAATAGAACCCGGCCTTTTCTACGCCGGAGATTATCGGAGATCAGACTCAGTAAATCCCAGAATTTCATTGGAGTCTCCTGGCTATCCCTTCGGGGCTGGCATGGGCATTGGCTCGTTATAATCAGGATTTTCACCATTAAACTGATCCGGATTAGTGAAATCCTGTTGCGGTTGCGCTTTTCCACTGCCTAACCCCAACAATCCCTTGATAAAACGCCAAACTTTCTGCAGGAAAGTTTCGGGTTGTTCCATTGGTGGATACTGTTCGTCCATTCCATTTCCAGGGAAATCCTCATATACCGGTTCTGGGTCCACCATGACAGTCAGAGTTTGTTCAAATTTTCGTGGTTGGTTGAAGTCATCCGAGTATGAAATGGAAGCCAGCAAATTTAATTCGCCTTCCTGATAAGGCATTGCCATGGCATCCATGGTGAAATAACCACCTGGTTCCAATGAGCCTACCAAAATGGTATTGTCGGTTAAATCAGCATTTTCGGAGGTGATGGTCAAAGTTCCCAGCACAGCCGTGTTTTTCCCCAGATTGGTGATTTGGATTGGTAAAGGATTCATCTGCCCGGCAATGAAATTTCCGGGGTTACGATAAAAACCAATTTCAACCTTGGGCATGGAATATACCAGCAGGGTAATCACCTGATCATCCACCACCCGTTCACCCTGCGCATTCAAATAGGTGAAAGAAATTTTGAAAGGATATGCTCCTGGGTTGGCTGTCACATTGACGATTAATTGGGCGGTTGCCGTTTTCATCTGGCCAACTTCAACGTCATCAATAAAAATTAAATTAGAGGAACCTAATGGAGCAAAAACGGACAGATCTGCACCGGTTCCGATCACACCACCACTTTGTTGACCTCCGGTACCATCCTGTCCGCTTGGAACAGTGACCCCACCGCCTAACACCATGGTTACATTCTGAGCAGACACAGCCCCCAGGTTACGGACGTCGATCGTTAGATTAAAAATGGTGCCAGGTTGGAGAGGATTCACATCCACTTCATACCCACCGACCACCAGTTGTGCCCGCGCCTGCAGGGTTGGGGTGACAGTAGGTTGAGGGGTGGTGTACACCGGGACACGCAAATCGATCGTGAGCGTAAAGCGTTCCGTATAAGCAGCGCCATACGAATCCGTATAACTGACATTCGCCACAATCGACCCGGATGAATAGCCCCATAAAGTCGCCTGGGCCCGTAAAGGCTGGGTAATCTCTACCGAAGCGCCTGTGTCCAGATAGGGAACTGCCCGTACCCCGCCGGAAGCCAGGGGCAGGAAGTCCGTACTCTCAAAAGAGATGACGATATTGTAAGCATCACTTTCCCCATTATTTTTTAACCGAATTTTCAGGTTAAAATCATTTCCGGGTGAGATGCGATCATTCCCATACTCATAAGAGCCAATCACCACGAGCGGGCGCTCAAAGCGTGGCTCAGGGGATGGGGTATCGACGGGTGGCATCGTTGGAGCCGGCGTCGCAGTATCTGTCGGCGGAACAACAGTTTGAGCCATTCCGGTCAACGGGTTTGTCACAGTAAACAAAATGATGATTACAAGACTGGTAAATGTAATATGTTTGATTTGATTCTTCATGTTTTATACTTCCTCCGCTTCTTCTTCCGGAATTTCAAAGTGAGAAGCTGCTTCATACTCTGCTTCACTTACAGTTAATCCGTCCAATAAATAAATTACGTTGGTGGCAAATTGTTTCATGCGGTTATCATGGGTCACCACCACAATGGTTCTACCTTCGTGATGGAGCTTGGATAATAATTTCATAATGGCAAACCCGCTGGTTGTGTCCAGGTTTCCGGTAGGTTCATCCGCCAGAATGATGCCAGGATTGTTCACCAAAGCCCTGGCAACCGCCACCCGTTGCTGTTGGCCGCCCGATAGTTCGGTCGGACGGTGTAAAGCCCGTTTTGCCAGACCAACCTGGCTCAATAAACGAACTGCGCGATCCTGGCGTTCTTTTTTCGAAATACCCGCAAAACGCATTGGGAAAATCACATTTTGTAAAGCTGTCATGCTGGGGATCAGATTAAAGGATTGAAAAATAAAGCCAACACTTTTCCGGCGAAACAAACCAAGATCGTTTTCATCCATCTTTTCCAGAAAACGGCCATTCACCTGGATGGTGCCACCGGTCGGGCGATCCAACCCACCTAACAAATACAACAACGTGCTTTTTCCGGAACCGGAAGGTCCCATAATCACCGTCAGAGAACCTGGTGCAATATCAAGATCAACCCCCGCCACGGCGTGCACTTTCTGCTTGCCCATGATAAAGGTTTTTCTCAAATTGCGGATCTGAATGATTGGTTGTTCGCTCATTGTTTAGAAGAACATCCCGGTTGGTGAAAGCCCTTTTAATTGCGCTGCGATAAAAATCGGTAAAGCCTTGATGACTAAAAAGATGAGCACAGCAATTACAGTTGCCAACCAGGCATTTCCGGCTTTTATTCCCGAAATACGCATAGCGCCAATGCCGATTAAAACTACCTGCCAGATCAAATAAAGATCAAAGAACGTCAACAGAGCCACCAAAAAAGAACTGAAGCCGCCAGCGCCCGTCTCAACAAACCCGGAAAGCCCTGGCTGGGTGATGAGTTGATGGGTGCCGAGCAGCGCAATAATCTGCACAATATCCCGCAGAATAAAAGGCACACTGGCCCAGGAGACAATATTCAAGGCGGTACGAATGTTACTGCGGCTGCCATTCAAGGTTAAAGACAGGTGCAAAATACTACCCAGTAAAATCCAGCCGACCCAAATACCGATTAACTTCCCAACATAGGGGAAAACCATGGTAACCAATGGACTGGCGCCCATATTAACTGCATCCTGATATTGCTGCTGTTGATCCGGACTGTAATATTCAAAATTCTCTGGTTGAGTCGCTGGTTGTGCAGATTGCCCAATCAATGGAGCAGAGACCAACACCAAAACCAGAGCGGTGACCATTAATACCAATAATGGCGCTAACCACACCGCATGGTCTTTTTGAACAATTTCATCCATCGATTTCCGTGGTTTATATAAAATCGGAAAGAACCATTTGAAAATTAACTTGCGCGGTTTTTGTTCAACTTCATCTTCAATATCGTTTTCAAGCATGAGACCTCCCAAAACGGGGAAATAATAATAGAAAACCTTAATCAGGCCATTGATTAGGACGAAATCCAACTCAAAAAAGTTTCAATTTCAATATTACTCATCAAAAATCTCTAAAACTCATTAAAATATTAATAGGATTCGCATTTGCTCGCCTTGCTTATCACAATCAATAATCTCTGATTATAAATGAAATCTCAATTGGAGGGAAAGATGTTATTACGGGTTGGTTTGGAACTGAATTACGAAGGCCGGGATTTAGCCTGGGCATTGGATTTCCCAGGATGCTTCGCTTATGGTACATCGGACCAGGAAGCCTTGTTACGCATGCCACAGGCTTTTGTTGCCTACCAGCATTGGGTCAATTTGAAAGCCGGGGATCAGTCCTGGTTAAAAGAAGCGGGGGATTTCGATGTGCGTTTGATTGAAACTTTCAAGGTTTATGACATCAATGACCGTTTCGAAGTAGTGGAGCAAGGCGATTACAGTGTCAATGTCTGGTTTCAATCCGATTGGCTGGTACTAACGGAAGAAGATGTCCAGCAAGGGGTCAAGCTGATGGATTGGTCGCGGGCAGACTTAATCAAATTAGTAGCTGGAATTCCCCAGCAACTGCTTGAAAAACAATTTCCAGGGGAGCGCTGGAACATATTGGGGATTTTAAAACACATCGGCGCTGCTGAATGGTGGTACTTGGAGAGGCTGGGCTTAACCAAATTGTCTAAAACCAAAGTGCCAGCCGACCCTTTTAAACGCCTGGAAGTTATCCGTACTGAGGTCAAAAATGCCATGCCTCAATTGGTTGCAAAAGATCTGGTGGTTGGCCGGGATGGGGAATTCTGGAGCCCGCGTAAATTACTGCGGCGGGTCGTTTGGCATGAAAAGGATCACATCCAGCATATCTATCAATTAATTTCAGAAAATTGACCTTTAAACAAAAACTCCTGATTGGATATCTCAGGAGTTTTCGAAAGGGGGAAACAAACAGATCGAAGGTTTCAAATATTCAAGCATTCGGAGAAAAATGATGAAATGAAAAGTTTCTAATATCCATTGTCTGACCAGATTATTGTTCTGATTTAAGATTGACCACGCTCAAAGCAGCAAACATGACGGCGACCATGCCTACAACAATATAGATAATTCCTGCCATAAAAACCTCTTCTTTCTTCTATAAAACCAGTCTATAAAACTATTTCCTTTGGCGTACATAAAATAACACCACAACCAATAAAAGGGTACGGGTTTTTGGAGAAACAATTTTTATCCAATTGACCGATATTACTCTGGACTTTCTGGCAGTAGTCTCTAAACTCTCTTCTCAGATTAAGATAGCCCCGGCGCCTGGTTAATTCGCATCCTTAATCATCAGCCAGAAAGTAACCCAAACCCCTTATATTAACTTAGACGTAACTTTCTCCTAAAAAGTTCCCATCACTTCATATACGCTTTAAGCAGCAAAAAGTTGCAGATTAATCTCATAGCTTTTTCTGAAATTCTCCACCTACAGTGTCAAGGGATCAACCTGCTTGTCGGCTTTCTCACAATCTGTTACCTCAAGCATCCGGATCGCGCGATCATACAGAAAATATTGCCAGGTCCAGTTGATCAGCACCACCAGCCGATTTCGAAAACCGACCAGTTGGATCAGGTGAATAAACAACCAGATCAACCAGGCAATCAGCCCGTGGAAACGCATGCAAAATATTTCTGCCACCGCCTGGTTGCGTCCGATGGTTGCCATTGTCCCCAAGTCTGTATAATGAAAAGGTTCAGCTTCCTGATCGGATATCAACCGCAGGATATTCCTGGCTGCATGCACCCCCTGCTGCATAGCGACTTGGGCTACCATGGGCAGCGGCTGACCGTTTTGGTCTGGTAGATAGGCAGCATCTCCAATAATAAATTCCTGTTCATGACCGGGGATCTGCAAAGTTGGAAGAATCTTCGTTCGGCTTTGAGATGCCTTCTCTAAATCTAAATGTCTGGTTAATCGAGCTGCCTGCACTCCTGCTGCCCAAATTAAGGTACGCGTGGGAATAGGGTCGTGACTGCTTAACTGAATCGTCTTACCATCATAGCTTTCCACCCGGGCTTGCAAAAGTACCTGAACCCCTTTTCTCCCCAGAGCCTTGACCGCAGCGATCGATAGTGAGGGATGTAAATTTGCCAGCAATCGAGTCGAGGCTTCCAGTAAAATCACCTGCGATTTTTCATGATTCAATTCCGGAAAATCTTTCCGCATCAGCCGCACTAGTTCTGCAATAGCGCCTGACAACTCAACTCCGGTTGGCCCACCTCCAACAACAACAAAGGTCAATAATGAACGTTTTTGCGCTTCGTCGGTCTCTCTTTGTGCCTGTTCAAATTGACAAAGGATATGATTACGAATAACCCCCGCTTCCTGTAAATCTTTTAAGCCAAAGCTATTTTTCTCCACTTCGGGGTTGTTAAAGAAATTGGTTTCACTACCGGCCGCCACAATCAGGTAATCATATGAAATTGCACCCTGGTGAAGGATCACCTGTTTATTTTTAAAATCGATCGATTCAACTTCATCCATAACGAAAGTCAGGTTTTTTTGGTGATGGAGAATCCCGCGCAGTGGGTGGGCAATTTCATCCGGCGCCAGTCCGGCAGTAGCAACCTGATATAACAACGGTTGGAAAAGGTGATAATTGTTGCGATCGACCAGCGTCACTTTTACCGCCTGGTTAGCCAATGCCTTGGCTGCTCGTAACCCCCCAAATCCTGCCCCAACAATCACAACCTGTGGTTGAGGCTCATTTTGTTTCATTTCGTACCTCCAAATCTTGTGAAGATTATCACAATAATTTATACTATTATAGTCTTAATAATCTTAATTACAAGATAATAAATAGGATGTACAAGGTGAATTTAAAAATTCAAAATTTTAAGATTCTGTTTTTCGGCGCAGCATCGCCAGCGGGATGTTGACGACTTCCTTGATCCCCAGGAAATACACGACCACCAGGTAGATGAGCAATCCAATCCCTCCCCCAACCGCCAGTTGAATCAGATCGGACGTTGGTAACACCTTCTCCAGTCCAAATACGACCAGTGCCATTGCACCCGTCGCAAGCAAAGCTTTCCCCAGATCAAGCAAAATGTGTCTCAAATCTGCGCCTTTCCAGCGAATAGACAGAATTGCCATGCCAATGGAAGCTTCCAATAAAACCGCCAGACCGTTGGCAAGCGCCGGCCCACCATGGGAAATGCCGCCCTGATCCAATGGGCGTGCCAGCCAGATTGCCAGGCCAATATTCACCAAGGTCGTAAAAATCGAGATATACAGAGGAGTGTAAGTATCCTGTTGGGCAGCGAAAGCACGCACCACCACCTCCAGCATGGATTGGCTGATCAGTGCCAGGGAGTAGAAACGCAGCGCATAATACACCAATTGAGTGCTCTCAGCGGTGAATTCTCCCCGTTCAAATAGGATGCGAATAATGGGCTCACCGAACAAAATTAATACGGCTGCGGCCGGAATGGCTAACGTCAGAATCGCTCGCAACGACCCACTGAAAGCTCTGCGTTGGGCGTCCACATCTTTCTGCGCAGCCAGTGCCGCCATCGTTGGGAAGACAGCAATCCCAATTGCGGTCCCGATCAGCGTCCAGGGCATGTTCATCAGGCGGAATGCGAAATCCAGTGCCGCCAGCCTGCCTTCTCCGAGGCGTGAACTAAGTGTGGCGTTCAGCCAGTTGATACTGGCGCGCGCCATCATCAGGTCAATGATTCTGGGCAGCATCAGGATGGCCACCTTGCGCAGATAAGGGTCAAAAGCCAGCGAAAATTGCCATTTAACCTTGTAATGCATCACGCCCGGGATCTGAATTAACAGGTGAAAAAGCGAACCCAGCACTGCTCCCCAGGCAATCCCAAAAATACCAAACCTGGGAGCTAAAACCAGCGCACCAAAAATAATCCCGGCGCTGTACAATGATGGCAGTAAAGCCGGAATGATGAAATGTTCATGAGCATATAGGGTCGAGGTCAGAATGCTCGAAATGGAAAATATAATGGTCGAAAGCAGCAGAATCCGCATCAATTGGATAGTTAATAGCTGCACTTCCGCCGGGTAAAGCGCACCAACACCCCAGGTCGAAGTGACCAAAAAAGGAGCAAACAGATATGCGACGGCTGAGAAGAACAGCGTGACCAGAAAAATCCAGTTCACCACCTTGCTGAATAACTGACTGGCACCTCCAGCTTTTTCCAGGCGTTCTTTATAAACCGGGATAAACGCGAACCCCAGGGCACCACCCGAAAGCATGGTGTAAATCAACTCCGGGATCACATTTCCCGCGGTGAAAGCGTCCAGAAGCGCGCTGGTACCAAACTGCCGGGCGATGATGCTTTGGCGCAGTAAACCAATCACAATCGATGCCCCCCAGCCAACACTGATAATTAATGAGGAACGGGCAATCAGCCCTACATTACTCTTGGTTTTATTGGCTTCGGCATTCGTGCTCATTGGTGTTCCTTAATCCAGAATTTCCAGCTTGATATAAGAAGCCGCCAGCTTTTTCTTTTCCTTCGAATCGGCAAAGAAAACATCCAGAAGCTGTTCTCCATCGCTTTCCAGTTGAACATTCAGGATCATTCCTTCCCCAAAGGTGGGGTGTTTTACCTTCATACCAGCTTTGTATGTCACACCAATTCTCTTTTCCCGCTGGGGAGTATCCGCTTGCTGCGGCAGGATGGCAGCATGCCCACCACTATACCTGCGACTTTCACGGCTGGCTTGAGCGCTTTCCCAGGCATGAGAGGATGTAGCCTCCTCATCCCACTCATCAAAGTAGCTTTCTTTACGCTGTGAAAAGGACGATCGTCTCTCCCGCCGATAGGAGCCGCTCTCCCAGCGATCATAACCGCGTTGGGAGGATGATCGCGGGGTTGCGTCAACGTTGACCAGATCATCTGGGACATCCTGAAGAAAGCGGGAAGGCATCTGGTTATCATAATGCCCGAACATATTGCGCCTTTCCGCCCGGACCAGGTAGAGTTGATCACGCGCTCGGGTAATACCGACGTAAAACAGACGGCGTTCTTCTTCCATTTCTTCTTCTTCGCCAATCGAACGGTTATGGGGCAGCAATCCATCGTCCAGACCAATAATAAACACCCGGTCAAATTCCAGTCCTTTGGCAGCATGCAGGGTTAATAGCGTCGGGCTGTCTGGTTTATCCACCAGCGTATCCTGGTCGGACACCAACGCCAGATTTGCCAGTAAATCGGAAAGCCCGCTCTCTTCAAATTCGAAAGCCTGCCGGCGCAACTCCTGGACATTTCCCCAACGGTCAATCACTTCTTCTTCCGAACCGTCTTGAATGTAATTTTGATATTCAATATCCAGTAGGATACGATCAAATAAATCCGGTAACGATACCTGATCTTTAATCGCCACCCAACCAGCCATTAAACGGGCAAATTGATACAGCGGTGCAGCAGTGCGCTCCAGGGCAGCCCAAACTTCCGATTCAGCCCCCCGAGAACCCAGTTCCAGCAGCACTGCACCCATATTGCTTTCCATCAAACGTGCCACCTCTGCCAGCTTCTCAACGGACTTATCACCAATTTTTCGCGCCGGTACATTAATCACCCGCCGGATGCTGATTTCATCTTTTGGGTTTTCCACCAGACGTAAATAGGCAATCACATCTTTTACTTCCCGACGCCCATAAAAGCGCTGCGCTCCCACCAGCCGATAGGACATGCCAGCTTTCATAAAGGCTTCTTCCAGCAAGCGTGATTGTGAGTTCATGCGATACATGATGGCAAAGGAAGCCGGATTGCCCCCTTTCTTTTTTTCAGCCAGGATCGTGCGCACCACATAATCCGCTTCATCGCGGTCATCCTCGGCGTTATAAAAGCGTACCTGCGTCCCTCCGCCTCTTTCGGTGAATAAGGCTTTGGGTGTGCGATACTGATTCCGATCGATCACCGCGCGAGCTAAATCCAGCACTTTTTGCGTGGAGCGATAGTTTTGCTCGAGCAAGATTTTTTGTGTATCTGTAAAATCTTCCTCAAAGCGCAGCACATTGCGATAATCCGCCCCACGCCAACGGTAAATGGATTGGTCCTCATCCCCCACCACAAATAAATTATGATGCACACCGGAAAGCATTTTGACCAGTTCATACTGAACCTGGTTGGTATCCTGAAATTCATCCACCAGGATGTGTTCAAAACGACTGGCGTATTTCTCCCGTACTTCTGGGTATTCATTTAAAAGATTTAAAGCCGCCAGTAAGAGATCATCAAAATCCAGAGCGTTGCAAGCGCGCAGGCTCTGCTGGTAGCGTTCGTAAATCTCCTGAATACGCGCATCCCGGCTACTCCGGACTTTATAATCTCTGGGCATTATCATGTCGTTCTTGGCATGGGAGATGGTAGCCTGAATGGACGATGGGCGGTACATTTTCTCATTCAGGTTCAAGTCCTGAATGATCGTTTTAATCAATGCCACCTGATCATCAACATCATAAATCACAAAATTCGCGTCAACCGGCAGCAGATTTGCTTCCCGGCGCAGAATTTTGACGCAGATCGAATGAAAGGTTCCCAGCCAAACTGCTTTTGCGCCTTCCGGCACCATTTCTTCCAGGCGTTTCTTCATTTCCCCGGCAGCCTTATTGGTGAAGGTCACCGCCAGAATTCGATAAGGCGGGATGCCCAGTTCATTGATCAGATAAGCAATGCGATGCGTTAACACCCGCGTCTTCCCCGATCCCGGTCCTGCCAGAACCAGAGTGGCACCACCTTCCACGGTAACCGCATCCAATTGTTGTTTGTTGAGCAAACTGCGTGGGTCCATACTGCAAAGATTGTACTCTTTGCCAGCGGGCATTGTCAATAAAATGAAAGTAGGGCCAAAATTATCAAATTTTTTGAAACGTAGATTCAACTCGTAAGTGCAACTTTGAAGGTCAAAAAGGAGGTAAGATGATGAGTAACAAGCTAACAACCCAGATAAACAAATTTAGAATTGCTTTAATGCCAAAACGAAGCCGGTCTGTATTAAATTTATTATAAATTACTACCAGCAGAGTTGCTCCCTAAAATATTCCAACCCTTAGATAGAGCCCTGGTTTACTTGGATCATGCAATACTAACAAACTCCAGGCAGAGCAAGCTGCCACAAAGAAAAAATACCAACGCCAAAAAGTACGATCTGAGAAAGAAATCAAGCAATCACTCCAATTTCAATAGGTTTTCCTGAGTAATTTTTGTGTAGGAGTCTCCACCCAGAATACCGGATATAAAAAAAGCCCCTGGGACACTCCCTACCAGCATGAGGATCCGCATGATTAAGGCAATACTTAATCCGGTTGGGCTGGAGAGACCACCAAAAAGTGTAAACAAATTGATAAAAGAGACTTCCTGTAAGCCCAAACCATTAATCGAGATGGGGATTAGCGTGATGAAGTACGTTAAGCTCCATAATCCCGCGATCTTCCAGAAAGGCATCACTTCGTTCATGCCAACCACCAATTCTTCAATAATGAGAAATACGCACAGCATATGAACAAAGGTGTAGAATAAGGCTAAAAATAAATAACGTGGATGATGAATCCAGAAAGAGAATGAGGAAATAATCTTTTGAATTGTCTTCTTAAACCGCTGAAAAACTTTATTTTGGGTAAAGAACTGGCTGGATAAAACTGCCGGAGAAAATTTATTCAAAGAAGATTGGTTCAGGTTGCCCAAAACAGGCGCCAATCCAAGCGGGGCAACGAGTGCCATCCCAGCCATACCAATCAGCCGATCCACTATTAAAGAAGCGGCAGCCAGTGAACCACTAATCCCCAAGCGTATTGCTCCCGCCAGGCGCACCACATCCCCACCGATGGTCGTAGGTAAAAAATTCGCAGCAAACAATCCTGCAAAGGTTAAACGCAGGCTATCCTTCCAATTCACGCGCATGGAATCAATCTGTAATAACACATGCCAGCGTCCAAAGGTAGCCAGTCGGCTTGCCAGGATCAAGATAATCACCAGAACCATTCTTCCTGATGATAATTGGCGTAAACTTGCCACGAGTTCATCCAAACCAATGTTGTAAAACAGGTAAATCAAGAGAACAATTGAGAGAATTGTGCCTGTTAAACGGATTATCAACTTCCATCTGGATTGCTGGTTTTTAACCATCTACTACCTGAACGATAAAAAATAAAAAGAATGTGAAAGGAAAAGCTAAATGGATTATACCGTAGATCAATTCCAGAAATTCATCCTTTTCGTAACCTTATTTTCCCCTTGTCAGAGTCATATTAAGCTAGAATTATTTTTGTTACTTTTACAGTATTCAGTCTCTAGCGCACAATTTTCCGATATTCCACATCATTATTTGTCATCTTGCAGGGTTACCATGAAAAAAGCACTGATTTGCGCCTTTCTACTTATCTTTTCTCTTTTTTCCTCGTTGGCTCCGTTTTCTCATCAACCGGCTCATGCCCAGGCTGCACATGATATCAGCATTCACCGGCTGGCGGATGGAGGCTTTTTCCAGGATTGGTCAGACCCCAACCTTATCACAGTCAATGATGATTGGTCAGCGGTGCCTGCCATCGTAGGTTATCGCGGGGATAATTTGACCAATAAAGACGGTATCGATCCTCAAACACTTCTGCAAGACGATGTTCCCGGCGTGATAAACGTCTATGCGAACAAGCTTGCTCCGAATACTTTCACAAACGGTGGCGTGGCTGAATTTGAAGGAGCCATCCAGACAATCGCTCTGAGTGGTTCCGGAACAGCCGATGCCCCTTATATCAAAATCACCCTGGATACGTCCACCTGTTCAGATATTCGGGTGAAATACAACCTTAAAGACCTGGATGGCTCAGCCGACAATGCCATCCAACCAGTAGCACTGCATTATCGCGTCTCCGGGTCTGGTAATTTTACAAATGTTCCGCAAGCCTACGTTGCCGATGCGACCACCGGTCCGAAATTAGCTGACAAAATTACTCCGATCGATGTCATCTTGCCATCTCAGGTCAATGATCAGCCGTTGGTTGAGCTGCGCGTGATGACCACCAATGCAGTTGGCAATGATGAATGGGTTGGGATCGATGATATTGAAATTTCCGGCACCTGTAATAACCCGTATGCAAACCCAATCCTACCCTCCTGCCCGACGAGTTTGTTTACCTACGAAGGCACCCCTGTAACAGCTGCTTTTTCCGCGAGCGACGCAGATGGAAAAGTTGTGCAGGCATTTCTGCAAGAACCCATTATCAAAGGTATTTCTCTTGTTAATATTGTCCCGGCAGGTGCAATCGCCGGCACATTGACCGGCAACCTTTTTATAGATAACGACACACCCGGGGGAACCTATCCTTTGGAACTGGTGTTTATCAATGCCGATCCATCTCCGCAATCCGCCAGTTGTATTATCCCGGTCACAGTAGCACCAAAAGCCTGCCCAATTCAGAACACACATCAGATTGGTGAAGTCCAGGGGCAGACTGCATTCAGCCCTTTGACAGGGCAGAACAATATTACGGTGAGCGGGATTGTTACTGCCAACTTTTCAACCGGTGGCATGAATGGTTTTTATCTTCAGGCTATAGACGGAGATGTCAACCCTTCCACTTCAGATGGGATTTTCATTCAGGTGATTGCGCCCGAACTACTCCCGGGGCAACCGGTTCAGGTAACCGGCAAAGTTGAAGAATACTATGCCCGAACGCAGATGATCGACATCAGTTCTTTGACGATTTGTGGCATCCCCGGGGAAATCGCACCCACTCCGATTACCTTACCTGTTTCACAACGCAGTGACCTGGAAAAATATGAAGGGATGCTGGTAACCTTCCCACAAGCACTGGTCATCTCCGAAAATTATAATTTCGGCCGTTATGGTGAGATTACCCTCACCTCCGCGCGCCATTCCACTCCCACCAGTCTGTTTGAACCCGGCTCCCCACAATATTTTCAAGCCCTTGAAAAATTTCTTTTAGATCGAATTATCCTGGATGATGGGCGTACATCCTCCAATCCCGACCCGGCGATCCATCCAAATGGGCAGACCTTCGACCTGGATAACCTTTTTCGTAACGGAGATCAGTTAATAGATGTCACCGGCGTTCTGGATTTCTCTATGGGGGAATATCGCATTCAACCGGTACAGGGTGCTGAATGGATTAATTCCAACCCGCGTCCATCCCATCCGGCTGAAGTTGGCGGCGACATCAAAATTGCCAGCTTTAATGTTTTGAATTATTTCACCACCCTGGGAAGCCGCGGAGCAGATACACCCGAAGAATTTACCCGCCAGCGCACCAAAATAATTACCGCACTTTCTGTTATCGATGCTGACATTGTCGCTCTGGTCGAGATTGAGAATAACGATGCTGCCATTCAGGATCTTGTATCTGGTTTGAACAGTACTTATGGGCGTGAGGAATATACAATCATCAATACAGGTAAAATTGGAGTGGATGAAATAAAAGTAGCCATTATTTACAAACCCGCGACCATACATCCGGTAGGAAATTATGCGCTGCTGGATTCATCCGTGGATATACGCTTCATAGACACCAAAAACCGCACCAGCCTGGCACAATCCTTTCAGGAACCCATCAGCGGAGAGATTTTCACGATTGCGATCAACCATTTCAAATCAAAAGGCTCCAGTTGTGAAGCCATCGGCGATCCGGATACCGGCAATGGTGCCGGTAATTGCAACCTGACCCGCACAGCCGCTGCACAGTCTCTTGTAGATTGGTTAGGGGGTGATCCAACCCACAGTGGTAGTGATCGCTATCTCATTCTGGGTGATTTAAACGCCTACACCCACGAAGACCCTATTGTTGCTATCCTGGCTGGTGCTGACGATACCGAGGATACGACCGATGATTATGTGAATTTGATAGAATATTATCTGGGAGATTCAGCTTACTCATACGTTTTTGATGGGCAAGCCGGCTATCTGGATCATGCACTGGCCAACTCTAAATTAGCCCCTAAGGTGACCGGTGCCACCATCTGGCACATCAACGCCGATGAACCCAGCCTGATCGATTACGACATGACTTACAAAAAGGACCCACAGGATCAACTCTATGCACCGGATGCCTACCGCTCCTCCGATCATGACCCGGTCATCATTGGATTATCGTTTGCAAATGTGCCAGCCCTTCCATTCCAGATCTTCATTCCAATGATCACGCGTTAAAAATCGCTTTTCCCAATGATCAATCAATTGCCTTCCCCCTTAATCTGGACTACAATCCAACCCATGGAATGGAAGATTTATGGGCATGAATGGGCAGCCCAAATTCTGCAAAAACACATCGCTCAGAATAAAGTCAGGCATGCTTACCTTTTCAGCGGAGCGCCCGGAATTGGCCGGCGCAGCCTGGCATTGCGCTTTGCTCAGGCGGTGAACTGCCTGCAACCACCCGCTCCTGGCGAACCCTGCGGAGAATGCCGCCTGTGTAAACAGATCGCCAAAATGCAGCAAGCTGATCTAACCATCACCCGCAGCTTGGAAGATTCCCGCGTCATCAAAGTTGAGCAAATTCGCGAGTTGCAATCCAGCCTATCCCTGACACCGTATGAAGCCAAATACCGCATCGCCATGTTGCTTAATTTTCAGGAAGCCACCCCCAACGCTCAGAACGCCTTACTAAAAACGCTCGAGGAAGCACCACCGAAAGTAATTTTGCTCTTGATAACCGATTCAGTCGAGAACTTATTGCCAACCATCGTTTCTCGTTGTGAGATCCTGCGATTAAGACCCATGACAATCGAAACGTGTACGCAGGCGCTGCATACCCATTGGAATGTCCCCATCGACCTGGCACGCGAACTCAGTCACCTGACTGCCGGTAAATTAGGTCAGGCAATTCGTTACTTTGAAGGTCAGGAGCAACTGGAAATACTCCACCAACTGGTTCAGGATGCATTTAGCTTGCTAGGGAGTTCGTTGGGAACGCGCTTCGATTACGCTGAAAACGTCTCTGATCTGCGAAAGAAAAAGATCAGCCGCGATTCTATTGCTTTTATGCTGCAAACCTGGCTCTCCCTCTGGCGTGATTTTTTCATTTGCGTCAGCGGGTCTCAAATGCCTCTGACTTTTACCAATTTTCAAACCTATAGCCAAAGCGCCGCTGCTCAATTATCCGAACCGGTGATTCACAGCCAGTTAACCCGCCTGGAAAACGCGCTGCAGCAATTGGATAGCAACCTTAACAGCCGCTTACTGCTGGAGAATATTTTGTTGTGCTGGCCAACTTTAAAGTAAAAAACCGACCCAAATGGATCGGTTTTTTTAGAACAAATTTATTCTAGCGGAATATAACTGGGAAGTTCAGGATATACCTGGGATCAACATCCCAATAGTAAACCTGGCCTACGCCTGGTTTCCCATTGTAATCCACCAACATGATTCCAAGTGGTTTGCTATAGAAGTAGCCATCGATATCATTGACCCAATAACCAAACTGTACCTGACTATTTCGTGGGTTATAGTCGGTCACTCCCCAATCGAAAGGCGGTCTTGACAGGTCAAAACTGGCTAAGCCACCATAATCACTATTGCCGTAAGGATCAGAGCTTTCAACTTCAAAATCAAAGGTGTCATCTACATAGTTCCAACTTGCTGGCATTATCCATTCTTGCAAACCTGAATTGAAATCGGTATTAATGAAGAAAGGACTGCCTAGATCAACATTATAATTCGTTAGGTCAACCTGAACAATAAACCATTGATTCGTGGTCGTTCCAGAAAAATAGCCTAAATTGTAGTTAAAGTTTACCGTTTCCGGGATGCCATCCTGGTCTGCATCAATGTACAAATCGATTTCCACAAAAAATGGTTGCGGGTCATGAACCGGTCCCCACATGTTGAATGCTGCTACGATGAGACTACCTCCCTCATCAGAATCCATTCCAACATAGCGTAGATCGCCCATATCGGCCACATCCGGGTCATTATCCGAAACCATGAAAGCCGGGTAAGCCCAAAGATCAGATTCAATCGGACCGTTCTGGGTCATATCAGCATATCCAAATCCTTCGGTGATTTCAAAGGTGGTCTGCGATTCATCCTCGGTCAACTCGGCATAGGGTCTTGGGGTAAAGTAAAATGGCACCCGAAGATCGCCACTGGAACCCGAGAATTTCACAAAACCATAATACTCTTCAAGAGGTACAGAATTTGCATTCCCGTAAACATATCTGACCTGAGACGGATCAAGATCCAGCGTTACATCGACCTTAACAGAACCATTTGCCGGAACAATCACCGATCCGACCGATGGTGTCAATGTTGCTCCGGAATCATCCGAAGTGAAATCGGTTGTTACCGAGTAAATCTGGCTTGTCCCAGAGAAGTTGTAAAGGGTAACCGTTTTGGTATCCTCAAAAGGCGAATCATCCAGTTCCAGATAACCCCAACTTAAGGACACCAATTTGGGATCTCCCACTGCTACAACCGGTGTCGTAACGGCTGCATAAGCATCCACACGACCAGCTCCCTGCAGCGGAATGAAACCAGGAATGTCCGCCAGGTCGACTGCCGTATTCATCAAAGCTGCCTTGACCTGATCATGAGTGAAAAGTCGTCTGGCTTGTTTCACCAGAGCTGCCACACCGGCAACATGCGGGGCTGCCATGGATGTTCCGTTGTATGAAACACCTTTGTCGCCGCTACCCATCATGGCAGCAAAAATTGCTACGCCCGGGGCAGAGATCTCCGGTTTCATCTTTGAGTCATAGCCACGCGGACCGCGTGATGAGAAAGAAGCAATGGAATCTGCCGGTGTCTGAGAAGTAAATGTACTTACTGTCGTATCTGGACCCATGGATACATTGGTGTTATTATGCGCTTTAAAATAGAGACCATCCGTTCTTTTCATAAACCCGGCTGGGATTCCTGAAACAGATGAGGAAGTATCCATACTGATAAATGCATCGCCACCAGCAGCATTGTTGTAAATAATCGCCGCCACAGCACCCTTTGCAGAGGCATTATCAATTTTTACGTAGAAACTACACGTGCCTCTTTGAACAAGAGCAATTTTCCCATTCAAAGAATTATCGGGAATATCCCCTAAATCACATAGCTCACCTGCCACTGGTCCGCCTATGGAAGCAACATCTACCACTTCAGCAGTCACCGTGGCAGTGAAGGGGTTGTCAGATGAAGGCATGTAAGGAGCTTTTGAGCTTGAGTCATAGGCAGCATAAGGCAGGGTTTCAAACCCGGTGGTGGAGGCTGCCACGGATAAAGCTGAATCGCTAACTGACGGAGCACCGACAATGTAAGAAACATTGCCAGAGTTGCCTGCTGAAGCTACCACAAAGACACCAGCCTTGGAAGCGGCTTCAACTGCAATCATTTCTGGGTCTTCGGGGTCATTAACTCCAAAAGTTGAACCTAATGACATGTTGATAACATCTACATGATCGCCGGTTGAGCCATCTCCGTTCGGGTCCATTGCCCATTCAATAGCGTCCACGACCAGGTTAGTAGATCCCGCAGCTCCAAAGACTTTTAGGGCGTATAAAAGAGCTTCTGGCGCAACCCCACTGCCGAATCCGGCATCAATCCCTGCTACAGTTGAAGCAACATGTGTGCCATGACCATTCTCATCCAACGGGTCATCATCCGGCATCGGGATTGGTTGAAAATTGACATCTGATGAATCTGCATTATAGGTTGTTCCAGCAAAGTCATGCCCACCAATTACTTTCCAGGTTGGGAAAGTGCCGGATTCAACAACATCAGGATCGTTGTTTGTATAATCATCAGGGTCTCCCGATCCGCCCAGCATCGCGTGGGTGTAATCAATTCCTGTGTCAATGACAGCAACAACAATTCCAGTACCTTTGTAGCCTACTGGCGTCATACTCCAGACATCATCAGCCTTGATCAAGGGCACACTGGCGGCTAAATCAATCTTATGCATGGGAGCTTTCGTTACCGCTTTTACTCCTGGCAACGCGCGAAGTTTATTGATATCTTTCGCAGCGACATGTGCCATAAAACCGTTCAAGGTCTTGGTATAGCTGCCCATTACTACTCCCCCCAGTTTTTCAACTGTGGCTTTTGGAGCTTTTTGGGCTGCTTCCAATCCCCGCACGTAAGACTGCTGGTCGGTGGCTTGCATCATTTCCGGGCTTGAATTGAGTTGTGCCATGTGCTCCAGCAGGGAAGGTGCTTCCATTTGCACAATCACGGTAATTTTTATATCCGCGTATTGCAATAATGCATTCGGAATGGGACCTTTTGTTTTTGCGAGGAAGTCTTCAATGCTCATTCCATTTTGGAATTCTTTCGCAATAGCATCCGGAATTTCTTGATATGTTCTCTCCGGACGGGTGAATTGAGTACTTTTTTTTCAGGCGGCGCTTGTTGCGCACTCGCGGGTGACACGAGCATGGCAAATACCATTAAAACAACAAATACTTTAAATAAATTCCGTTTCATACATGTCTCCTATAGAATTAAGAATTAAAGCTCCTGAACTCAATGTGAGCCAACAACAGGTTGTAAATTCCCCTTACACCTCCAATCTTGAATCAGACGGTTTTTGTCTTAATCAGGAAAACCCCAATTATTAGGAAGAGTTGCACCCAATAATGGCAAGGTTAACCTATTTTTATAAATTTTGAAATTCAGCCTCTCAATGGAAAATTCCATCTACTTTATAGTATAGTAAACAATAAAAAATAGTCAACAAATGAATAGCCTTTCTACGAAAATTCATCGAGTAAAATAAGCATACCTGAGATTATTTTGACTGATTCTTATAAGAAAGCAAACTTAAAGAAATGAGCGAGTCTTTTGGCGCCTGATCTTATTATTACCCTGGTTATTTTAGCGGTCGCGATCATTCTTTTCCTGAGCGAGAGTTTATCCGTGGATCTGGTTGCTTTGCTGGTTTTGGTGGCTTTAGGTCTCACGCATGTGCTTTCTACTCAGGAGGTTTTTTCGGGGCTCTCCGACCCGGCCGTCATCACTTTACTTGCCATTTTTGTTTTAGCCCACGGGCTGGAAGTAACAGGCATTGCAGACAAAGTCGGCGATTGGATGGTGCACCTTTCCGGGAAAAGTGAAGTGCGTTTAATCGGTTCTCTGATGATCACAGCAGCATTTTTGTCTCTTTTTATGAATAATATTGCCGTAGCTTCCATACTTCTGCCCTCTACAGCCACCATCGCCCGTAAATCCGGGGTAAAACTCTCCCGACTTTTAATCCCGTTGGCATTCGGAACGCTGTTGGGTGGGTCAGCCACACTTTTCACCACCACCAATATTGTCGTCAGTGGGATCCTCAAAGATCAGGGCTATCAGGGTTTTGGGGTATTAGACTTTCTGCCGGTAGGTATTCCTATCATCATTGTGGGTATCAGTTATATGGTCTTGCTCGGGCGCCATCTTTTGCCCAAAGAAAAAAAAGACGAACGCGATGAAGTTCTGCGTCAGGCGGAGGAAGATATAATTGCCACCTACCAACTGGTTGATCGCCTATTTCGAGTTCGCATCCCGGCTGGTTCCAGGTTAATTCAAAATAGACTGGTTGACAGCCAATTACGCGAGGTTTATGGACTAAACGTGATTGCTATCGAACGCAATGGCGGCAATATTTTGGCTCCCATGCCGGATTTTATTATTCTGCAGGATGATATTTTACTGGTCGAAGGCCGTTTACAGGAGTTTCGAGAAAAAGATATCGAACCTTTTTTGGAAATTCTGCCCATTTCTGACTATCAGAAACAGGATTTCGAATCTCAGGATATTCAGATCGTTGAAGTCGTCCTTTCACCTCGCTCTCAATTGATTGGCTCCACTTTGAAAGAAAAGAATTTCCGCGAAAAATATGGAATGCACGTTTTGGCAATCTGGAATGGGGAGCGCGTTATCCGGACAGGCCTGTCTGACTTGAAACTTGCCTTTGGGGATGCATTGCTTTTACAGGGACCGCGCGACCGGCTGGCAACCCTGCGACTTTCATCCGATTTGATCGTGCTCACCGCAGATGAACAAAAAGTTAAGAAAATTACCAAAAAGGCACCTCTGGCAGCCGGTATTTTCCTGCTGGCTGTCATTGTAGCTGCAACTGGAATTTTCTCGGTAGGTGAGGTTATGCTGGCAGGCGCCCTTTTATTGGTCATCCTGAATGTCATTACCATGGAACAGGTGTACCGGGTGGTCGATTGGCGGATTGTATTTCTTGTTGCGGGCATGTTACCCTTAGGACTGGCGATGACCAAGACCGGGGCAACGGCAATTTTTGCCAATGCGCTTACTGGTTTGCTCGGTCCATTTGGACCACATGCCCTTCTGTTAGGGCTGCTCACACTCACTGTTTTGTTATCCCAGGTGATAAAAGGAGCGGCTGTCTCTGCCGTCATTGCCCCGATCGCCATTCAGGTTGCTGTACAAATCGGAGTTGATCCCCGTGCTCTGGCGATGGGTGTGGCGTTGGCCACTTCCATGGCGTTTGTCACACCCCTGGGTCACCCGGTCAATATTCTCATGTTAGGTCCTGGTGGCTATACCTTCCGGGATTTCTTTAAAGTCGGTCTGCCTTTAACCATTTTATTATTCCTGGTTGTTTTGCTGTTATTACCGGTCTTCTGGCCGTACTTCCCTCATTAAAACAATTCCATCCGTTTCGCTTTAATCCTCAAAAGATGCCATCAAGCGGGCAACAATTCCTGGCACCTGAGCAACATTTTCAACCAGTACAATTTTTCCCCAGGGCCAGCGTTCCTGTGCCATCTGTAGCAACGCTGGGCGCATCACCAAAATCGCCTGTCGATATTGCCGAGAATCCAGTGCTTTCAAAGCGTTTGTCCAGCCTTCGCCGCGCTTCATTTCCAAAGGGCCAATCTCATCAACTACCAATAACTCGGTCGGGGTAGCACTCAGGAAGACGTCATTTCCCCAGCGCAGAACCTGCGGATCAAAGGTCCAGTGCACCGGTTCATCTTTACCCGTATTAGGTTCCTCAGCATGAATTGCCAATCTGCGCTTTTCAAGGGTGGCCAAATTCACGACAGCAATTCCTGTTTTTACATCTTTTTCAAAGATGGCTGGTGAATAAAGTCCCTTTATCTGCCAGCCACACTGGTTAAAAAATTGAATTAATTGCGCACACAAAATCGTCTTGCCCGCTCCAATTTCACCACTGATGATCCATAAATTTCCTTCTGTTATCTGGGTCATATTGCATCAATCCTGAAAATTTGTTAAAAATATCTTTTATTCTTTCAACCTGTAAGTTGATTATACTTGTGTCAATTCTCATCAGTGGTTTAATCCTGAAACCCTTTATCCCGGTCACAAAACCCATCAAAATCAAGTAAAATTAGCCAAAGCAACGGTCATATAAAGCATGATTACGAATACACTCACAAAAGAACAATTGCAAAAACGTCTGCTGGCTCTCCACCGTGCCAGTCTTGAAATGATCCAGGATATTTCTCTGGAATCTCTATTAGAGCGAATTGCCAGCCTGGCCTGCGAACAGGCCGGAGCTCAATACGCAGCCCTGGGTGTAAATAATGAACAAGGCCGGGTGGAACAATTTATTCCTATTGGAATGAGCGAGGAAGTCATCGCCGGAATTCCGCACCCACCAGTAGGATTGGGATTAATCGGCGCTTTGATGAATAAGAAGGAAAGTATTCGCCTGACGGATATGTCCAAAGATCCGCGCAGCAGCGGTTTTCCTCCCGGTCATCCTCCGATGAAGTCTTTTTTGGGAGTCCCAATCGTTCTGGGCGACCGAAATCTGGGGCAAATTTATCTCACCAACAAGCTGGATGAACCCGAATTCACCGCCGAAGATCAATTAATGATTGAGATGCTGGCAGCCTATGCTGCCGTTGCAATCTCAAATGCGAAAATGTACCGGGGATTAATTCAACGCGATCGTGTTCTCACTCGCAGGAATGAGAATCTGGCGCTGCTCAATGAATTATCTTCCACATTAGCTACCTCTTCGGATATCAACGAGATTCTGGAAAAAGCTTTAAACCAGATTATGGATTATTTACAATTGGAAGTAGGTGAGTTCTATCTGATGCAGGAAGATCGGCGCAGCCTTAAGCTTGCCATGCATCGGGGTGAATTGGTCAATTCAATCTGGAACAGCCAATTCTTTAAAGTTGGAACAGGTTATATTGGTATTACTGCCAAAGATGGGTTACCCCGTCTTCTGGATTTACCCAATGATATGGAAAATGAAGAACTCAACCCTTACATTTACAAAAATCACTTTAGCCAGTTGGCTTTATTACCATTACAGGGACGTCAGGGCATCCTGGGGGTGCTGTGTGTAGGCACCTGCCATCCGCAACCTTTGGATGAATTGGAATTACAGTTTCTGGCTGCCATCAGTTCCTGGGTTGGTACCGGAATTGAGAATATCCAGCTCAACTTACAGGGGCGCCGCCTGGCAGTTCTGGAAGAACGCGAACGCATTGGGATGGATTTGCATGACGGTATCATTCAATCTATTTATGCGGTCGGCCTAACTCTTGAACATGCCCGCCTGTTACTCCAAGAAGACCCGGAGATCGCCCGTCAAAGAATTGAACAATCCATCGCGGATCTTAATAGCGCCATTCGGGATATCCGCTCCTATATTCTGGATTTACGCCCGCGGCAACTACATGACGAGAGCCTCATCAATGGGATCCAACGTCTGACCAATGAATTGCGAGCCAATACCTTGCTGGAAATCAATTTACAGGGTCCGAATGAGGGCTTCAATGATTTATCAGAGAATAATGCCATTGCTCTCTTCCATATTTGCCAGGAAGCAATGGCCAATATCGCCAAGCATGCCCGCGCTCACAGTGTAAATGTTACCCTCTGGAAAACCCCTCAACGCGTGCTGCTGGAAGTCAGCGACGATGGTCGTGGGTTTGATTTTGAGAACAAGAAATTAACCCTTGGGCATGGTCTCGCCAACATGCAAACCCGCGCTCGTAATGTGGGCGGAGATGTTGATTTTACTTCCGAACCAGGCCAGGGCACAACGATTCTGGCATGGGTACCCTATGAACGCAAAAAACAACCCTGATCAGAAAGCCAGAGCTTATTCAGTACAATCCATGTTTGGACGGATTGCGCCACGCTATGATTTAATGAATCGATTAATGACCGGTGGAATGGATATTTCCTTGCGAAAAATGGTAATCCGGCAGGCCAATTTGCCAAACGGCGGTAAATTATTAGATCTCGGTGCCGGAACAGGAGATCTGGCGCAGGAAGCCATGCGACAATATCCTCAAGGGAAAGTCTACGCTGCTGACTTTACATTTGGAATGATGCAGGTGGGTCAACAGCATCCCGGTCCCAAAGTAAAATTTACAGCCGCTGACGCGCTTAATCTCCCTTATGAGAAGGAAAGCTTTGATGCAGTTGTATCAGGTTTTTTATTACGCAATGTGGTCGATTTACTTTCTGCGCTGAAAGAACAATGGCGGGTTCTTAAGCCTGGTGGTATTTTCGTCGCACTGGATACTACCCGCCCTCAAAAATCCCTCCTCAGCCCTTTGATTAATTTTCATATGCAGCGGGTAATCCCTTTTCTTGGAAAAACAATCACTGGTGATCGGGATGCCTATGTTTATCTGCCAACGACAACAGAAAATTTTCTTTCAGCTGAAGAGCTGGTAATCTATCTGGCGAAGGCAGGCTTCAATAAAATATTGTTCCGGCGAGCGATGTTTAATACGGTCGCGATCCATTGGGCTCAAAAGGCAGTGACCGCATAAAAACAACTATCCAGTTCAAACTGTCTATGGTAGTATTCAATCGATTTTTCTTTGAAAGATGATCAAGATTCAATGAGTAATATCCATTCAGACAAAGCTGCCTTAAGAGGTGAACCATCTTACGTCTGGCGTGCCGGTCAGGATCGCCGCATGCAGATGATTCTTGCCGGGGCTGAAGAGCGGATAAAAGGAAAAATCATTGAAATCGGCGTTGGTTTGGGTGCATATTTATCACGCCTGGAGCCCGATGCCCTTCAGGCAATCGGGTTGGATGTAGAACATGAGCGGGCAAAAGAAGCCCACCATCGCATCAACCAAATTCTATGCGGGGTGGGGGAACATCTGCCCTTTCCTTCTAATAGTTTTGACGTCATTCTAAGCCACGAGGTAATCGAACACGTGACAGACGATCGCCAATCCGTTATGGAGATGGTACGGGCACTCAAGCCGGGAGGTCGTATCATTCTTTTTTGTCCCAATCGTGGTTATCCCTATGAAACCCATGGTATTTACTGGCGAGGAAAATACAAATTCGGTAACATCCCTCTGATTAACTATTTACCCGATTTTATGCGAAACAAACTGGCTCCTCATGTACGCGTTTACACCCGCCGGCAACTGGCCCAACTTTTCAAAGGATTGCCAGTTGTTTTCATTCAACGTTCTATCATTTTCGGGGCATATGATAATATCATCGCCCGTAAGCCTGCTCTTGGAAGTATCTTACGGAAATTTCTGCATTTCATAGAAAAAACACCGCTAAAAGTGTTCGGTTTATCGCATTTGTGGGTGATTGAAAAACAGCGGTAGGCTGACCCTATTTCAAAGTTAATCAGTTTCTGGCAGCCGAAAATCATAAATCCCATTGTCAACCGGATATTCTCGTTGACATTGACTGCAGCGTAATAAAGGTGGTGTGTTGGTGAGTGGCGAACCACACCCCGGGCAGCGAAAGAAATGCCCTGAGGTGACCACCGGGGAAGACCCAACTGCGTGATTACGGGTAAAAACGCTTGGGCTTAATTGCCAGGCATCTCCGGTTAATTGCGCCTGGCTATCCATCCACACCAGAACTTTCAGAGGAATCAGCTTCTTGAAAATTTCCATGCGGTAATGTGAAACCGTCAACTGGCGTTCCAACTCAAACCCCGATTCGGCTAGCCAGGATCGTATAGTGCGGGGATGAAAATCAAAATTTAGTTTAGCAAATTCCACTGGTTCAGGAGAAAAAGGATTCCAACTTTGCTTTCTGATCAGGTATCTTAAAATCGCTTTTATGTTTTGCTTGTTAGCATATTCCAGGATAAAAATTGCATTTTCCTGTAAAACCGAGCGCACTTGCTGCAGAGCTTTGGGTGCATCTGCCATGTGATGCAATGTCCGGATCATGGTAGCGCCATCAAATAATCCCGCCACAAAAGGTAAATGGTAGACATCCGCAGCCACATAAACAAACCGATCACTGCTTCCCAGTCGTAATTGTGCCTGCTGCAATTGTGTTTTTGAATAATCCAATAAAACTATTTGATCATAGCCGCTATAGCGATTCGTATTTCGACCTGCCCCGGCGCCCAATTCTAAAAGCAATTTGCCTTTTACAGGTAAGAGACGCTTTAAAGCTACAGCTTCGACAGCATCTTCATAAGCACGGTCAGCTTGATCCCAGAAGCGAGACTGGTAATCGGAGCCTTCATAATTGCAGATGGGAGGTTTATTGCTCATGCATAGATTCGCTTTCAATAAAAAGTCCAGGCAGGGTTCCCGGCGGCACCCAGAGGTACCTCCTTATCGCTGCTTCCTCTCGGACCTGACGAGGTTCGAAGGTTTCTGCCGCGCCGGCCCCACCCGGACGCCTAAAGGATACCGCAACGCCTGCAGATCGTCAAGAAAACCTGATTTAGATAATAGGATAATCGTTAGGTAAATTTCTTAAATTACAAAATTTTTCCTATTTACTTTTTTATCCATTATTGGTATGATATGGTTTATCATAACTTTTTACGTGTTTTTATTAGGTATGCAATAACATGAATGATAGTCAGGAAATGTATCTGGTAGTCATTGCCCAGTCCAATGAAGAAGGTATCAATCCCGTTCCCGTAAACCAGTTAGCCGAACGATTAAAAGTCCAGCCTGTCTCAGCCAACCAGATGATCAAGAAGCTGGAAGACAGTGGTCTGATTCATTACACTCCCTATAAAGGGGTTGAATTCTCTTCCATTGGAAAGAGGGAAGCCGCTCGTCTGCTGCGTAATCGGCGCATGTGGGAAGTTTTTCTGGTAGAACATCTTGGCTATCCTCCTATTGAGGCAGATGCAATTGCCTGTCAGTTAGAACATGTCGTTTCAGATGAAGTAGTTGAAAAACTATCTTCTTTTTTGGGTGCTCCGAAAACATCTCCCTCCGGAAAGCCAATTCCTTCCAATCCTTTGGCTCAACCCGATAAACCCATTCTGGATGCACCCTTATCGATGAGTAATGCCGGGGAAGAAGTGGTCGTAACTTCTATCCACACCGCTGAAACAGAAAGACGTTTTCTAAATCATAGCGGCGTCATGGTCGGTGCTACCCTGCAAATACTCGCTTCACAAAGCAATGGAACCTGTTTGATCAGACCGGAAGGATACCCAATTCTCCAGCTAGCCCCGTGGATCAGCCATGCTGTATTTGCCCGGCTGGCAAATACTGAAAATCAGGTTACCTAAGCGTCAAACCCAACAAATTTCCAAAAGGAGTTACTTTTATGTTCCGTAAAGCTTTGCCAATTATCCTGGCTGTTACCCTGTTGCTGTCCGCGTGTACCAGCGCGCCTCAACAATCAAACGCTTCTCCCTCAACAGAAGAATCCAATAACCCCAAAGGGCAATTAATAGTCTACTCGGGGCGTTCAGAACCTTTGATTCAACCGGTGATTACTGCATTTAATGAAAAATATCCCGAAGTTGAAGTGTTATTAAAATCTGGCAATAATAGTCAGTTAGCCAATACAATTTTAGAAGAAAAATCCAACCCGCAAGCGGATGTCTTTGTCACGGTGGATGCGTTCACCATGTTTGCGCTCAATCGTGAAGGGGTTTTCATGCCCTATAAACCGGTAGGTTATGAAAATCTGCCTGATTCGTTCAAAGACCCGGATGGCGCCTGGGTAGGATTGACTGAACGTTTGCGCATCATTATGTACAATAAAGATCTGGTCAGTCCGGAAGAGTTGCCAACCTCCGTTTTTGACCTAACCGACCCAAAGTGGAAAGGACAAATTGCTTCGGCTGGTTCGACCAATGCCTCGATGCAAGCTCAAATTGCAGCCATGATTGAATTGGTTGGTCGCGAAAAAACCAAAGAATGGCTGCAGGGATTGATTGACAATGATGTAACCTTCTTTGGAGGTCACACCGATGTGCGCAAATCTGTTGGCGCTGGTGAATTTAAATTAGGGTTGGCGAATCATTATTATTACTATCTGCAATTAGCCGAAGGCAGCAATCTAGGGATCATTTACCCGGACCAGGGGGAAGGGGAGATGGGAGTAGTCTCCAATGCAACCGCTGCCGGTATTCTCAAAGGCACAAAGAATCCCGCGGCTGCCAAGGCCTTTCTTGATTTTCTTGTCTCACCAGAAGGGCAGAAAATCTTTGCTGATGGAAACTATGAATATCCATTATTGAAAGGGGTAGCCCTCCATGCAGGCATTGATCCATTAAATTCTGTAAGAATGGCAAAGGTCACTCTGGCTCAGGTGGTGAATCGCTTTGATGACACCTTCGATCTCATGGAGGAAGTGAATCTACCTTAAATGAATTTGATTGAAACCCTGCGGATCCCACGCAGCACTCAAAAGAAGCCCATCCCTACAGTCGCTTGGCTGGCGGGATGGGTAGCCTTACTGGCTACAATCCCACTCTTTTACATCTTAATTCGGGCAGCGGGAGCGGAATCCTCTGTTTGGATCCGCATAATTCAGACGCGCTTGCTAAAATTGATCAGCAACACACTTTTACTGGTCCTTTCCGTCACCGCCGGCACGACAATTCTTGGGGTAGGGATGGCATGGCTAACTGAACGAACCGATTTACCCGGCAGAAATCTTTTTCGCTGGTTGCTGGCATTGCCGCTGGCAATCCCCCCATATATTGGCGCCATCATCCATCTTGCTCTTTTAAGACCACACGGTGGGATCATCCCCCAATGGGCACAAAAGGCATTTGGAACCGCCATGCCATTGCCTGTTCCGACTGGTTTCTGGGGAGCAACCTTTGTGTTATCGGTTTTCTCTTTCCCTTATGTTTTTCTTTTAAGCGCCGCCGCCTTTCGGTTATTGAATGCTACTTACGATGACGTTGCCCGTATGTCCGGTCGCAATGCCTGGCAAACCTTCTGGCAAGTCACCTTACCTATCATTCGCCCTGGAATTACAGCCGGCGCTTTACTGGTGTCATTAGATGTCCTGGCGGAATATGGGACAGTTGCCCTGCTGCGTTATGAGACCTTTTCATCAGCGATCTTTATTCAACTGGCTGGTCGTTATGATCGCTCCGCAGCTTCAATATTGAGCGGCGTGTTGATTATGATTGCTCTTGTATTCCTGATTGGTGAATTTAAAATACAGGGTCAGGCTCAATTCACCCAAATTACCAGTAGCTGGCGCCCTGCACAACAGATTGAGTTAGGGAAAAATAAAGTTTTAGCGCTGGGGCTTGTTATTGCAGTTATTTTTACCAGTTTTATTGTTCCAATTTGTTTACTTATTTTCTGGAGTACAAAAGGAATCCTTCAGCCAGCTGCAGTGGCAGCCATGCAAACCGGTTCATTAGGGCTATCAAACTATATTATCAACAGTTTATGGAGCGCTGGTCTGGCTGCATTCCTGGCAGTTTTACTATCCATTCCAATTGCCATTTTCGCTGTTCGCCATCCAGGTATTGTTTCTAGAGTTTTTTCACGCCTGGCGCAGGTTGGCTACGCCATACCAGGAGTGGTGGTGGCTTTAAGTCTCGTGATGCTGGTTAACCGTTACATCCCCTTTCTTTATGCTACACCGCTAATTGTAGTCCTGGCTTATGTCGTTCGATATATCCCCCAGGCAGTCCGCTCCAGCCAATCCGCGCTTAATCAACTATCGGTCACGCTTGAAGAAGCCGCTCGATTATTGAAACGGAATTCACTGCAAACTTTTTTGCAGGTAACCTTACCGCTCATTTTTCCCGGGCTTTTAGCTGGTGGTGCACTGGTATTTTTAAGTTCACTGAAAGAATTGCCCGCCACCTTGCTATTACGACCAGCCGGATTTGAAACGCTGGCCGTTCGTGTTTGGTACTGGTCGGAAGAAGGTTTCTATAACCAGGCTGCCCCGGTTGCGTTATTACTGGTCCTTATCTCAATTTTGCCCCTCTTTTTCCTTTTACGCAGGGAGGCTATTTTTAAAAAATGAAACTTGAAATTGAAAATCTAAGCAAATTCTTCAAAGATGCTACCCATTCTGCGGTGGACAATATTTCTTTCGGTGTAAAAAATGAAGAAATATTATCCTTCGTTGGCCCAAGTGGCTGTGGAAAAACGACCACATTGCGCCTGATTGCCGGCCTGGAAAAGCCTGATCAAGGAATCATTCGTTTAAACCAAACGATCATAAACTCTTCTACAGTATTCATTCTCCCGGAAAAAAGGAACATCGGGATGGTCTTTCAGGATCATGCTCTTTTTCCTCATCTAACCGTGTTTGAAAATATCGCTTTTGGTTTAAAGGGACAATCAAAGACAGAAAAAAAGAAAAGGGTGCAGGAGCTTTTAAACCTGGTAGGCGTGGAAGCTTTGGCACAACGTTTCCCGCATGCCTTAAGTGGGGGTGAACGCCAAAGAGTCGCACTTGCGCGTGCCATGGCGCCTTCACCAACCTTATTACTGATGGATGAACCCTTTAGCAGCCTGGACGCCCATTTGCGCTTAAGTGTGCGTGAACAGGTGCGGGATATCCTTAAGTCTTCTCATTCGACCGTGATCTTTGTGACCCACGATCAGGATGAAGCCTTGTTCATGGGCGACCGGTTGGCGGTCTTGAATCAAGGAAAAATTGAACAGATTGGTTATCCGGAAGAAATTTTTCATGATAGTGATACCCGTTTCGTAGCAGCTTTTATGGGTGATAGCGATTTTATCCATGGGAAAACACTTCCAAACGGTGTACAAACCGCTTTGGGGTTGCTGGAACAATCTCAAACCGCCCCTTATGGTCAGGAAGTCGAAGTAGCTCTGCGCGCAGACGATATTGATTTTAACGTGGCAGAGCCAGGTAATGGAACAATTCTCAATCGCTTCTTTCGCGGCGCTTTTAATTTTTATCGGATAAAACTGGATTCCGGGGAAATCATTCAGGCTTTTAAAATTCATACTGAATTATTTGAACCCGGAGAACGTGTTCAAGTATTCTTCAATGCTGGTCACCCACTCAAGATTTTTTCAAATAATCATCGCCAGGGATAATTTTCATTATCGATTTCAACCTCAGGCTGTATAATCAAATTATGCTTATTCCAGGAGGTTGATATGCTCCACCACAAACCAGGAATTTCAACACTCGTAGTCCATTATGCAGAAGAAGATCAGGCGCTAAATGCGCATTCTTCTCCTATTTATCAAACCTCTGCTTTTCGCTTTCCCGATGCAGAAACTGGCGCTGCAATTTTTCAGAATGAGGATATCATCATGGATTTATCACAAGCTTTAGATCAAATAAAATGATGGAGATGTTTTTATGGAAAAATTAATTACCCAACCTGGCCCTTTGCTCCAGCCTGACGGCAAGTTGGCAACTGTTGGCTGGTCCCCTTTCCCTTTACTGGATTCAAACCTTGAGAAAGCTAACTTTTATAAATTGAAATTTCTACAACCCTTACGGCTAAAACGCTGGGATTATTACGGACTCACCACCAAAACCCATTATTTCTCCTTCACTGTTTCAGACATTGGCTACCTGGGCATGATATTTGCCTACGCCATTGACTTTGAGAAAAAAGTTATGTACGAAGAGACTGTTGCCATCCCATTTGCTGCAGGGGTTAAAATTGCCCGCAACAGTCCGGACGGTGTAACCGAATTTGAGAATAAAAAAGTACGCATGCGTTTCACCACCCAGGCAGAACAACGCAAATTATCCATCGCCTGGAAAAATTTTGAGGATGGGAAAGACCTCAACGCAGAACTCGAGCTTAATCTGCCGGAAAAGCATGAATCCATGAATCTGGTCATTCCTATCGAAAACAATCGTTTCTACTTCAACCGCAAAATTAATTGCATCCCCACTCGGGGTTTTGTCGAATATAAAGGTAACCGCTTTGAGATTTCCCCGAATAACGCCCTGGGTAATCTGGACTGGGGTCGTGGCGTCTGGGCTTATGATTCATTCTGGGTGTGGGCTTCTGCTTCCGGATTTACGGAGGACCAGCGCACTATAGGTTTAAACATGGGCTTCGGGTTCGGTGATATGAGCGCTTCGGCTGAGAATGCCTTTATTCTGGACGGAAAAGTTCACAAGATCGAAAACCTGAAATTTCAATATAACTCCCAGGATTTCATGCAGCCCTGGACAATGACTTCTGAAGATAAGCGTCTCCAGCTAATCTTTACCCCCTTCCTGGATCGCCACGCCAGGACAGACGCCAAAGTGCTGCTATCAGATGTCCATCAGATGTTCGGAAAATATTCCGGTACACTGATCACCAATGATGGAGAAACCATTAAAATTCAAGATTTGATCGGCTTTGCGGAAGAGCATCACGCCCGTTGGTAATTCTTCACTTTATTCTGGGATGATCTCAAACTGGAGGTCGTCTGTCTCGAGATCCAAAAAAGCAAGACTGCGGCTTTCCTTTTTCAACCCACCCAGGGCACCAGGATTAATCACCCGGGTTCTACCAATTCTTTTGTCCATGCGTTGGTGGGTATGGCCAGTGAAAATATAGTCAAATTGACCAGAATTAACCATTTCACTCAAAGCTTTTTCCATGTCGCCATGTATCATGCCAATTTTCTTTCCGAACACTTCCCCTTGATAGCTATCTCCGGCAAAATTTTCTTTATTCAAGGCTTTTATAAACGACTGGATTTCTTCTTTCAGAAGATCACAATTCCCAAATGTATAGATGAGTGGGTATTCACTAAACCACTGCACGGATTCTACTTGGGTGGCATCCCCGCAAAAAAATAACATCACCGGCCTGTGCTGATCAATAGCTGCTAAAGCTCTTTGAATGGATGCCTGCTGAACGTGTGTATCCGATAATATGCCAACAATCATGACTTCACCTGATGTTTATAGATTAAATTAAGTATAACAAATTTGGATCCTTCATTATGCGAAAAACTGCCCTAAATAAATTACGTTTAGATTGAAATGTGCTTTCATTTTAAGTTTGTAATAGTTTATTCACATAAAATATTTTTTGTAATTTGAATAGGACTAAATTGATCTGCATTCTAATATTGTTTTAATTTTAAAATTTGGTTATACTCTAGTGTAATTTCCAATTTTTAAAATTAACTGAAAAGATGTATGCAAGTCATAACTATTTTCTGTTAATCCATTTAATCTTTATTCGACGAGGAGAGTTCAATGTTAAGAAAACCAAAATTAAAAATTATTTTATTTTTGGTCCTTGGAGTAACAGTATTGGCGCTGACCGCATGCGCCCAAAATACAGAAACTCCGCCGACCGCTCCTGCTCCACTGGCAGCCACCACCCAAATTTGCCCGGAACAGACGCCCTGCCCGGAGCTTCCGGAAACTGTGGCAGTCCCATTTGAAGAGTTGTGGAAAAATTCACCCCATGCTGATAAGGATGCTATGGCCTTTCGTGACTGGGATGAAGAAAATCCTCCGGAAGTACCAACTGCCTGTGCAAGATGCCATAGCTCGGGTGGATACCTGGATTATATCGGGGCAGATGGCAGTGAAATGTTCGTGGTTGATAAAAATGCATCGGTTGACACCGTTATCGACTGCAAAACCTGCCACAACGATGTTACCATGACCCTGTCAACCGTTAAGTTCCCATCTGGTGTGGAGTTAACCGGTTTAGGGCACGAAGCCACCTGCATGACCTGTCACCAGGGGCGAGAATCCAAAGTGTCAGTCGATGAAGCCATTACTGTCGCTGGTGTAGAAGATGATACCGTCTCTGCTGAATTAAGTTTCCTCAATATCCACTATGATGCCGCTGCTGTATCTCACTACGGCACTATGGTGAAAGGTGGTTATGAATATGATGGAGTGTCTTACGACCCGGTCTTCGAACATGTTCAGGGTGTCCAGGCCTGCCAGGATTGTCACAACCCGCATTCACTGGAATTGAAAATTGAAACATGTGCGGAATGCCATAGTGTCTCCAAGCCTGAAGATTTTCGCAATGTGCGTGAGCCCTCCTCACTGTCTGATTATGATGGCGATGGAGATATGGCTGAAGGCATTTACCACGAAATCGACGGTTTGAAAACAATGCTCAACACCGCTTTACAAAGATATTCTCAGGAAGTCATTGCCAAACCAATCGTCTATGATTCAGAGCGCTATCCTTACTTCTTTAATGACACCAATTCAGATGGCGAATTATCAGATGACGAAGCTGCCTTCCCCAATTCTTTCGCTTCCTGGTCTCCCCGCTTGTTAAAAGCTGCTTACAATTTGCATTTAGCCAGCAAAGATAAAGGCGGATATGCGCATGGTGGAAAATACATCATCGAACTTCTGCATGATTCCATCGCCGATCTTAACACTGTGCTCAAGAATCCTGTTTCTTTGGAAACAGCCGCCCGAACCGATCCTGGACACTTTGCCAGCAGTAATTACCCCTGGCGGCACTGGGATGCTGACGGCGTGGTTCCAAATACCTGTTCAAAATGCCATACCGCTCCAGGATTACCCCAATTCCTTAAAGAAGGTTTAAACACTTCCCAAAAACCATCCAGTGGTTTATGGTGCGAAACCTGCCACAATGTAGCTGAATTTCCAGCCGTTTATGCTGTCGATTCAGTCACCTTCCCCAGCGGTGCTAAATTAGGGTTTGACAGTAAACCTGCTGCCAATATCTGTATCGAATGCCATCAGGGGCTAGAATCTACCGTCAGCGTTAATAAAGCGATTGGCACAAATGCTCCGGATGAGGTTATTCCTGGGCTCAGCTTCTTCTATGCGCACTATTTTGCCGCTGGCTCTACTCTGTTCGGAACCGAAGCGAAAGGTGTTTACGAGTATACAGGCAAAACCTACGCAGGTCCTAATATGCATGTGAATGGCTTTACTACCTGTATCGATTGCCATGACAATCATGGTTTGGAAGTTAAAGAATTCACCTGTAAAGGTTGCCACCAAACAGATGATCCGAAAGATATTCGTTTAAATGCCGCCAATGATTACGACGGAGATGGTGATACAAAGGAAGGTATTTATTACGAAATTCAAACCTACATTGACAGGCTTTATGTTGCATTACTCGAAAATTCAGTCAAAGTAGGCACCCCAATCGTCTATGGAGCCAACTCATATCCCTACTTCTTTAATGATAATAATGCCAACGGACTGGCTGATCCGGATGAAATTAAATTCCCCAATGCATTTTCTTCCTGGACTCCCAGATTATTCAAAGGCGCTTACAACTATCAATATGCTTTAAATGATCCTGGCGCTTATGCCCACAATCCGAAATACTTCATGCAGGTTTTGTATGACACTATTGAGGATTTGGGTGGCGATGTCAAAGGTCTTGTCCGTCCATAATCATTAACTTCATCCCATGAGGGGCTAGCCCCTCATGGGATTTTTCTTAAATTTTCCTGCACCCAATCATCACGATTCCGAACAAGGAGGATAAAAACATGAAAAAATTCGGTAAGTGGTTAAAGAGTATCTTTTTTCCACCACCCGAGAGGACTCTCGCGATGAAATTACTTCCTTATGGAATTATTATTATCATCGTTATTGGAATTGGTCTCTTTACCACCGCAGCCTGGGAATACACCAATACAACAGTATTTTGCGGAACAGCCTGCCATACAATGCCGCCCCAGTATATCACCCACCAGAATTCTGATCACGCGCGCTTAACTTGCGAAGATTGCCATTTGGGCCGGGCAGATTTGGGAGAACTTATCATCCGCAAAATCCAATATTCCTACCAAACCGGATCAGCCATGCTGTTCAACACCTACGAATATCCAATTATTGCCCATAATATGCGCCCCGCCCGAGATGTATGCGAAACCTGTCATTATCCGCAGGTGTTCTCCAATGATACGCTCATTGATTACAATCACTTCTCTCAGGATGAAAACAACACCGAATACAATACTTATCTGATCATGAAAACCGGCGGCGGGAGTGAACGTGAGGGGCAGGGTTATGGGATTCACTGGCACATTGAAAACCCGGTTTTATTCTACGCAACTGACGAATTGATGCAGGATATCCCCTACATTCGCGTTGTTCATCCGGATGGTACCATTTCAGAATATGTTGATACCGAATCAGATTTTGATATCTCCCAAATTGACGAAAAAAATCTGATGAATATGGATTGTATGACTTGCCACAATCGTACAGCTCACCCAATCGATTCTCCAGATAAAGCCGTAGATGATCTGATCGCCCGAGGGAAAATAGACAAAGACATTCCCTATATCCGTAATTATGCAGCGACTGCTCTACGAGGTAATTTTGCTACGTATGATGAAGCAAAAGCAAAAATTAACAAACTCCTCTCAATCTATAAAACAGATTTTCCTGTCGCTTATATGAAATATCATAGTGCTTTAGAAACGGCAGTGTCTGAATTATGGAATTATTATCAGAATAACGTCTTTATCGACCAAAAAATGAAATGGGACACTCACCCGGATAATAGCCAGCACTTAAATTCCCCTGGTTGTTTCCGCTGCCATGACGGCAAACATCTGACCGCTGAAAATGAAGCCATTCGGCTCGAGTGTAATTTGTGCCATTCGATCCCGGTTACATCAGGACCGAAAGATTTCGTCACCAATATCGAAGTTAGCCGGGGAACCGAACCATCATCCCATCGCAATACCAATTGGATCAGCCTACATCATCAAGCTGTGGATAACACTTGTGCCAGTTGTCATACCATGGGCGACCCGGGTGGGGCCAGCAACACATCCTTCTGCAGTAATTCAGGTTGCCATGGTCAAGCCTGGGAATTCGCAGGCTTTGACGCACCAAAACTGCGGCAAATTCTAAATGTCATGATTGAGACCATGCCCACACCTGAGCCAATGGATATCCCGGATTTTTCCGGTCAACCCCCTACATTTGAATTTGTGAATCAAATGTTCACTTCCTGTCGGGATTGTCATGGAACAGGTGGTTTAGGCGGGGTCAATCTTAGCACTTACACTTCCATGATGAAGGGTGGCGACCACGGTCCTATTATCGTTCCAGGAAATGCGGATGCCAGCCTTATCGTTCAGATCCAACGCGCAGAACCCCCACATTTTGGACAACTAACCAGCCAACAGGTAGAGCTTCTGGCTGCCTGGATTAACGCAGGCGCAAAACAATAAGGTTTGAAGACGAATGATAAAGAGGTTGAAATTCTTTTTTGATAATCAACCTCTTTATTGGAATTGTTTTATTTTAATGATTCAATTGTTTTTTTATTAAATTTGTATTTCCATAAGTAAAAGTTATACGATTTGATAGCTTGATTATCATCAAAATGGGATATCGATCAATTGAATATGGACGGAAATCATCTTGTAAAAATTGACCTAAAAAGTGAAAATATTCACAACATTAATATTATTTTAATGTTAGGTTATTTTTCCTGCTTATATAGGTTGAATTTTTAATATATAATTAATTTTTACTCGAAAGTTTATTTTATTCAACCTCAAACCAGCAATATTTTTCTAAATTGAACAAGGAGAAATACATGAAGAGAAAGAATCTCCTCAGCTCAAAACACACCCTTCGTTTTTTACTTTTCAGTTTTATCTTACTGATTGGTGTGGCGTTTTCTTCTTTGAAGGTTGCAGCACAGTCTGACAACCCTCAACCAGAAAGCACATCCAATGTGGCTTGTTTGAGTTGCCATGCTGAAGCTACTAATCCTGTTTCGCTCCCAAATGGGGAACAGTTATTCCTTCAAATTAATGTAACCGATTTCGCCAATTCTGTTCATGATCGTAATGAGGTTACCTGTGTGCAATGTCATAAAGATATCACCGGATTTCCCCACCCGATCAAAACAGCAAAATCTGTTCATGAGTACCAATTACAGGTGGATGCTTCCTGCGTTGAATGCCACGAAGAACAGGCTAATTTATCAAAAGACAGCCTGCATGGGATCTTGCTAAGTCAGGGTGATCAAAATGCCCCAACCTGTTCAAACTGCCATGACCCTCACCGCCAACCTTATATTGAAGAATGGGGAAAAGTGGAACATTCTCAGGTGTGCGGAAATTGTCATAGCGAGATCTTTGATGAATATGCAGCCAGTGTCCATGGGGAAGCCATGATTAAAGATAATAATCAGGATGTGCCTGGATGTATTGACTGCCATGGCGTACATGAGATGCCTGATGTTGGCACCTCAGAATTTCGTAATAGCTCGGTTTACATGTGTTCCAATTGTCATATTAACCCGGATATTATGGGCAAATATGGTTTATCAACCGATGTATTGGATACTTATGTTGCTGATTTTCACGGGACGACAGTAACCATATTTGAAAAAACAGAACCCGGTCAGATGACCAATAAAGCGGTCTGTTATGATTGCCACGGAATTCATAATATTCTTTCTGTGAATGACCCCAACAAGGGTTTAGCCGTAAAAGAGAACATGCTGGTTGCCTGCCAGGCCTGTCACCCCGACGCCACCACCAATTTTCCCTCATCCTGGCTCAGCCATTATGTACCAAACAAAGATAAATTCCCAATTGTTTATTATGTAACCGAATTTTACAAATACTTGATTCCAGTGGTCCTGGGAGGAATGGCGATTTTTGTCTCAAGCGATATTTTTAGAAGACTTAAATTAAAATTTGTTAAACCCAAACCGGCAGAAACTGAACCAGAGACCGAGGAGGTTAGCAATCATGACTGATCAAAATAAAAAATATCTACGCTTTACCATCGCTCGGCGGCTCGAACATATTTTATTAATCCTGTCATTTTCCACGCTGGCAGTTACCGGCCTGGTACAGAAATTCTCTCTCAGCCCAATTTCAATTGCCATCATCAGTTTCCTCGGCGGCATTGAGTTGGTTCGCATCATTCATCGCATCGCAGCAGTCACTTTCTTCCTGGAAGGTGTGTACCACTTCATTGTGATGTTCTATCTGCTGTATGTTAAAAGGAAATCAGCAACGATGATGCCTGGGATTAAAGATATCACCGATGCTTTAGGTTCATTTGTCTACAACCTCGGGTTCAAAAAAGAACCTCCTAAAATGCCACGTTACAACTACACTGAAAAAATGGAATACCTGGCAATGATTTGGGGTTATGTTCTGATGGGGTTGACCGGCATCATGCTGTGGAACCCTATTTTGACAACCAAAATTCTTCCGGGTGAAATTGTACCTGCAGCCAAAGTTGCTCATGGTCTGGAAGCAATCCTGGCAGTTCTGGCTATTCTCCTCTGGCACTTTTACAATGTGCACATTAAACATTGGAACTGGTCTATGTTTAAAGGTAGCCTGACACGCCATGAAATGCAGGAAGAACACGGCTTAGAATTAGAACAAATTGAATCAGCCGAACCTGAACCGGAAATGGATCTCAAGGTTTACCAGAAAAGAATGAAATTCTTTACCCCGGTATCCATTGTCTTTGCAGTTGTTATGGTTGGAGCTATGATTTTCTTCGCGAATTATGAAGAGACAGCCATCACCACTGTCCCCAGAGTATACGCGGAGAAGGAAGTTTACGTACCTCGCACCCCCACTCTATTCCCCACTCAGGCAGCTACACCCACCCCAGACTTAGCGTTGGCAAATACCTGGGATAATGGCATCAACTTTGTCTTCCAACAAAAGTGCGGCCTATGTCATGGAGAAGCTGGCGGTCTATCCGTAAAGCAGTACAGCGATATTATTCAAGGCGGTAAAGATGGCATGGTTGTAATTCCAGGAAAACCTGAGGACAGCCTCGTTATGAAGTTTGGCGCTCCTGGAAGTGAACACCCAGGTCAGTTTACCGCTGAAGAGTTGGAAAGAGTTCGGATCTGGATTAAAAACGGGGCCAGAAAATAACTTTCATCAAAGTATTTTCCAAAGAGGTTTTTGATTTATATTTCAAAGACCTCTTTTTTTTGAATTACTTTATCAGAAGTCCATAAAAATTAACTTTATCTGGAAAAGTAAAAATCATCCGAAAACAAACTGGTTCACCATTCGCGACGATTTTTATTGCGGTTTTTCTTGCTGGATTTTTTCAAAAAATATTCATCATCATCCAGATCTTCTGGATCCTCGTGATGATGTTTCGCTCTTCTTTCATGTTTCTTGGCTGCTTCTTTTTTATCACTATCAAACCAGGTTGGAGCCGGGTTACTAAAACTATATAAATCAAATATTAACGGTTCCGTCATAACAACAGCTAACAATTCCTTGCAATTAGGACAAACGGTATTATGACCAACCTGAAAATTTTCTTCGAACTGAATATCTTCACCACAAGCAGGGCAAACTGCTTCAGACATAACAAAAACTCCTAAAATTTATCAAAAAAACTCATCAAAATAAATAAAAATTACCTCAATATTTTTTAACGAATTAATTGGATGGATGCAGAAGCTATTTAATTATGCAATAATTTGATTCCTTTTTTTTGTGATGTAGAATTTTCTATGAAGTCATAGAATTTAGTCAGTTGTAAAACTGATTTTACAACAAGCTGACTTTGTAGGCAATATAAAATCTTGATTAGTAAGAGGTTTTTTTAATGAATCTTGGAGTAGTATGGTTTATTCTTTATGCCCTAATTGTCATTCAGATGTTAGGTTACTCAATCCGGCAGTCGGAAAACACATCGTTTGTCCTTGTTGTGCAACAGGATTAAAAGTAGTCAAGATAGCGCCGGTAGAAGTAGATTTCGATAATGATGAGGATGAACTCATGAATGAGATCGATGACTCTACATTTGATGATAATTGGAATCAATAAAACTCATGACCACGAAATTTAAAATTATGTAATAATTTGAGAAAATTTTAACTTCGGTGGTTTTGAAAAAAATGACAAAATTAAAGGTGGCTTTACTGGCAAACGCCAAAGAAAATGCTCCAAAATTCGATGAAGCCTCAGAAGATCAATGGGATGATCTTGATTCTATAAAAACAATCATGTCCATTGTTGAAGCGATCAAATCGGGTGGTCATGACTGTGAATTTCTGGAAGGTAATCTCAGCCTAGTTGAAAATCTTCCTAAATTTCAACCGGATATTTGTTTCAATATCTGTGAAGGTCATTTTGGGGATGGCCGTGAAGCTCAGATTCCCGCCTTATTGGAAATGATGAGAATCCCTTATACCGGCTCAAAAGTGATGACGCTAGCCCTTTCTCTCGACAAACCCATGACCAAACGCATTTTATTCTGGCATGAATTACCAACCCCCGAATTTCAGGTCTTTGAACGAATGAATGAACCTCGCAATGAAGATCTGCGCTTTCCACTCTTTGTCAAGCCCAGCCGAGAAGGAACCGGTATGGGTGTGAGCGAGAAATCAATTGTTAACAACGAAGAAGAATTACGAGAGCAACTGGAAATTATTTTTAAAAAATACAAACAACCAGCTTTGGCCGAGCGTTATATTGAAGGGCGGGAGGTCACTGTTGGTCTGGTTGGCAATCTGGAAGGACCGGCTGCCCGGCGCCTACCCCACGATGAGAATTTGCCCCGCATCCAAAAGGGGTTACACTTTTTTCCTCCTATGGAAGTTGATCTTGAGCCCTTCAAAGATTCAGACAAAGTGTATAGCAACCGCTTAAAAGTTGATCTGGCAGACCAGCTAAATTATGTCTGCCCAGCACCTTTAGACGATGTGATGGTTGAAGATTTAAATTGGCTGGCGGCTGCGGTATTCCGCGTAACCGGTGCCTTGGACGTTTCCCGGGTTGACTTCCGGCTGGATGCCAGCAACAATTGGAAGCCATATATTCTCGAGACGAACCCTTTACCAGGTCTTTCCCCCGGCATTTCAGATATTGTTATTGAAGCTGCTGCTGAAGGT
>Ga0226835_1000396_pt1 | contig 54029 bp, 48 predicted proteins | sample LAC_MetaG_1_FD_163627 | JGI IMG/M metagenome (GOLD analysis project Ga0226835, IMG submission 163627) | Anaerobic ammonium oxidizing microbial communities from anammox membrane bioreactor (MBR) in UC Berkley, California, United States -... | ecosystem: Engineered > Bioreactor > Anaerobic >...
GCCAGATGGCCGCTGGCCAGCGCCGACCCGGCCTGGCCCTGTCGTGCGCCCGGCGGTTCGTCGCGCAACAGCGCGACGATCGCCGGCAGGTCTTCGCGCGTGGCCCGGCGCAACAGCGGCGCCGGCGTGCCCGCGGCCCCTTCGAGGGGGGCGGCAGCGGGCGCAGCGCCCTCGGCCGGCGGTTTCCCGGTCGACGCGCCGGCCGATGCGCCGGCCGGGACGCCGGCAGCCGCACCGGCCGCAGCGACGATCGCCGCGAGGTCGACGCGTTCGATCGCGCCGACCGCGGCCTCGAACCGGCCTTCGGCGCACAGCCCCTGCATGCCGGCGTCCTCGTAGGCGTCGATCACCGCGCGCGCGCAGGCATCGCGCACCGCGGCCGCCAGTGCCGTCGTCGTCGCACTCATCGATGACACCTCATTTGCGCCTCCCGGACATCGGGCGTGCGCTTCCGATTCTATGGCGCAGGCGCGCCGCGAGCCGCGCACGCCCCGATGCCGAAGGGGTCGAAGCCGATTGCTTCACACGTTCTCAGCGCCTGCGACCGCGAAACGGATACTGCGGATCGTGATAGCCGGGGGTCGACGCGTGTCCCGGCGTCACCAGCGAGTCGACCAGCGCCTCGTCTTCGTCGCTCCACTGGTAGTCGAGCGCGCCGAAGTAGTCGGCGAACTGTTCGACGGTCTTCGGGCCCGCGATCACCGAGCTCACCACGCGATTGGCCAGCAGCCAGGCAACCGCGAACTGCACCAGCGCGATGCCGCGCGCCTCGGCATGCGTCTTCAGCTTCTGCGCGATCGCCAGCGACTCGCCGCGCCACTCGGTCTCGAGGATGCGCCGATCGCCCCGGGCGGCGCGGCTGCCCTCGGGCGCCACGTCTCCGGGCGCGTACTTGCCCGTGAGCACGCCGCGCGCCACCGGGCTGTATGCCGCCACGCCCAGGCCGTGATGCGTACACGAAGGCAGGATCTCGACTTCGGGCTGGCGATTGAGCAGGTTGTAGTACGGCTGGCAGGCGATCGGCCCGGGCATTCCGATGCGCGCGGCCATGCCGCACAGGGTCGCGATGCGCCAGCCGCGAAAATTCGACAGGCCCCAGTAGCGGATCCGCCCGGCCCGGATCAGGTCGGAGACGGTGTGCAGCATCTCCTCGTCGCCGCCGTCGTCGAAGTCACGATGCAGGTACCAGATGTCGAGGTAGTCGGTGCCGAGCCGCGCCAGGCTCGCATCGAGCGCCTCGAGCAGCCACTTGCGCGAGTAGCGCGATGCGTTGGGCGCCTTCGACATCGGGTTGCCCACCTTGGATGCGAGCACCCAGCGATCGCGGTCGGCTTTCAGCAGCGGGCCGAGCATCGCCTCGGAGGCACCGTGCGAGTAGACGTCGGCGGTGTCGACGAAATTGACGCCGCGCTCGCGCGCCAGCGCCACGATGTCGGCGGCTGCGCCGGCGTCGGTCTGGTCGCCGAACATCATCGTGCCCAGGCACAGTTCGGAGACCAGCAGGCTGCTGTGTCCCATGCGGCGTGTCTTCATCGTCGGCGCGTCCGGTCGTCGAGGCCAAAGCCGCAACGATAGCCGGTTTTCGAGCGCCGCCGATCCGCACCGCCGATCCGCGAATCGTCCGGGCGTTGCTCAGGCGAGATGATCGCGCATGCGCTCGGCCAGTCGCCGGCGCGCACGATGCAGCCGCACCCAGCAGTTGGCCTCGGTGATGCCCAGGCGCCGGCAGACCTCGGCAGTGTCGCGTCCTTCGAGCACCTGCAGCACGAAGACCTCGCGCAGCGTGCCGGGCAAGGCCTCGATCTCGCCGAGCAGCGCCTCGAGCAGTCGCGCGCCGGTCACGCGCTGCACCGGGTCGTCGGCGCTGCCGGATTGCCCGGACTGCGCGTGCACCAGCCTGTCGAGCCCGTCTTCGGACACCTCGTCGTCGCGCACGCCGTCGGCGGCCGGCAGATAGCGCGCCTCGCGGCGAAACGCATCCTGGATCTTGTGGTTCAGGATGCCGATCAGCCAGGTGCGCAAGGCCGACTGCCTCTGGAACGACTCCAGGTTCACGAGCGCCGCCAGCAGCGCGTCCTGCACCGCATCTTCGGCGAGGTCGTCATCGCGAATGCGCCGGCGCGCGAAGCGCAGCATGGCCCCCCGATGCGCGGCCAGGTCGGCCGGGCTCGGCATGGGCACAGCGAAAACGGCGGCGGAAGCGGTCATGCGGAGGGCCCCGGGTGCGGATGCGACAGCATCGAAGTCTGGGGCGCCGCCCTCACCCGCGCGTCTCGCGAAGATCACGATTCGGTAACGATTCGCGCGCGCCTGCCGGAGGGCGCCGGGCCGCGTGCCCGCGCCGCCGGCCCCGCGCAGGGGTTTTGCTATGCTCGATTCGATGGACAGGCGGATACTCGTGGTCGAGGACCAGCGCGACATCGCCGAACTGATCGCGATGCACCTGCGCGATCTCGGCCATCGCGTCGATTGCGTGCACGACGGCGCGGCCGGTTACGAGGCGGCGCGCTCCGGCCGCTACGACCTGGTCGTGCTCGACGTCATGCTGCCCGGTCGCGACGGCCTCGACATCGTGCGCGCATTGCGCATCGACAAGGTGAGCACGCCGGTGCTGATGCTCACTGCCCGCTCGACCGAACTCGACCGGGTGCTCGGGCTCGAACTGGGCGCCGACGACTACCTGACCAAGCCCTTCTCGATCGCCGAGCTGCAGGCTCGCGTGCGCGCGCTGCTGCGTCGCCTGCACATGCACGCGCCGGCAGCCGCCGATTCCGCCGGCGCAGCGGGCACCGCCGAGCGCATCGAAGCCGGCGACCTGCTGATCGACGTCGCGAGCCGCGAAGTGCGCCTGGCGGGCCGGCCGATCACGCTGACCGCCAAGGAATTCGACCTGCTCGCGCACTTCGCGCGGCATCCGGGGCGCGCGTTCACCCGCCTGCAACTGCTCGATGCGGTCTGGGGCACCACCTTCGAGGGCTACGAGCACACGGTGAACACGCACATCAACCGCCTGCGCGCCAAGATCGAGATCGACCCGGCCAACCCGCGCCACGTGCTCACGGTGCGCGGCGTGGGCTACCGTTTCGCCGACCGGCGATGAAGTCGCTGCGCGCCCGGGTGCTGATGCTGGTGGTGGGCTTCGGCCTGATGATGGCGGCGCTGTTCGCGATCATCATGCACGCGTCGGTGCGCCAGTACTACGCCGACTGGATGTACGCGAAGAACGCCGCGTTCGCGCAGCGCGTGGTCGAGGCGCATCCCGACCTGTGGCGCGACTACGCCGACGATCCCGACGGCTTCGGCGCGACGCTGCGCCAGTACACGCTGTACTCGCCGAACACCGGCCTGTACCTGCTCGATCCGGGCGGCCGCGTGCTGGCCACCGCCGGCGAGCCCCGGCGTTTCTGGTCGAACTACCGGGTCGACCTGGCGCCGATCGCCGAGACGATGGCAGCCGATCCGGCACTGCCGATCGTCGCCGACGATCCCGACGAGCGTGGCCGCCGGTCGCTGGTGGCCGTGCAGCGCGTGATGCACGACGGGCAGCCGCGCGGCTGGCTCTACGTCGTGGCGAGGCAGACCGACATAGACACCGCGATGCCCGCGCTGCTGAAGAGTTACGCGATCCGCGCCGCGGCCACCGCTGGGCTGATGACCGTGGCGATCGGCGTGCTGCTCACGATCGCGATGATCTCCCTGCTCACCCGCCCGCTCACCGCGCTCACGCGCGCCACCGAGCAGATCCGCAACGCCGGGTTTTCCGGCGAGCTGCGCGCCGGGCACTTCCCCGACGCCGATCGCGACGACGAGATCGGCCGGCTGAGCCGCACGTTCCGCGAGGCGTTCGATCGCCTGCGCCTCGAGACCGAGCGCGTGCGCACGGTCGACACGCATCGGCGCGAGATGGTCGCCAGCGTCTCGCACGACCTGCGCACGCCGCTCACCGCGCTGATCGGCCAGATCGAGACCATCCGCCTGAAGGGCGACGCGCTTGCCGCCGAGGCCCAGGCGCACCTGCTCGAGCGCGCGCTTCAAAACGCCAGGCACCTCGAACGGCTCACCGACGCGCTGGCCGACCTGGCGCGACTCGACAGTCCCGAGTTCCGCGCGCAATCCGAGCCGATCGCGATCGGCGAGCTCGCCGACGACGTCGTCCAGCGTTTCGCGGCGGCCGCGCAGCAGGCCGGCGTGTCGCTGGAGGTCGAGTACCCCGACGGCCTGCCGCTCACCCGCGCCGACGCCGCGCTGATCGAGCGCGCGCTCGCCAACCTGCTCGACAACGCGCTGCGGGTCACGCCGGCGGGCGGCCGCGTGCTGGTGCGCGCGCTGCGTGCCGGCGAGGCGATGCGCGTGGAGGTCGCCGACACCGGCCCGGGCGTCGCCGCCGAAGACCAGCCCCGCGTGTTCGAGCGCTTCTACCAGACCAGCCGGCACCGCGAACATCGCGGCAGCTCGGGGCTGGGCCTGGCGATCGTCAAGCGGGTGGCCGAGCTGCACGGCGGCACTGCCGGGCTGCGTAGCGAACCCGGGCAGGGCTCGACCTTCTTCATCGAACTGCCGCTGGCCGCCTGAACGCGCGCCGCCCGCCGCCCCTGCACGCGCCTGCGCCCGATGCCCGCTTCCACGACACCCTGGCGCCGGATCGCCCATCTCGACATGGACGCGTTCTATGCGTCGGTCGAGTTGCTGCGCCGCCCCGAGCTGCGCGGCCAGCCGGTCGCGATCGGCGGCCACGGCGAGCCTTCGCGACGCGGCGTGGTCACCACCGCCACCTACGAGGCGCGCGCCTTCGGCATCCGTTCGGGCATGGCGTTGCGGCGCGCCGCCGAGCTGTGCCCGCAATGCGTGTTCCTGCCGGTGGACTTCGACGAGTACCGCCGCTACTCGCGCCGCTTCAAGGCGGCGATCGCAACGGTCACCGACCGCATCGAGGACCGCGGCATCGACGAGGTCTACATCGACCTCAGCGCGGTGCCGGGCATCCGCGTCGACCACGGCGCGCCGGTCGCGCGCGACATCCAGCACCGCGTGCTGCAAGCCACGGGCCTGACCTGCTCGATCGGCCTGGCGCCGAACAAGCTGCTGGCCAAGATCGCCTCCGACCTGCGCAAGCCCGCGGGGGTGACGATCGTCGACGAAGCCGACGTCCCGGCAGTGATCTGGCCGCTGCCGGTGCGCCGCATCAGCGGCATCGGGCCCAAGGCCGAACTGCAGCTCGAGGATCTCGGCCTGCGCACGATCGGCGAGCTCGCGGCCGCGCCGCTGTCGATGCTGCTCGCGCGCTTCGGCGCCAATTACGGAAGCTGGCTGCACGAGGCTGCCAACGGCCGCGACGAGCGTCCGGTCGTCACCTCGAGCGAACCGGTCTCGATGAGCCGCGAGACCACGTTCGAGCGCGACCTGCACCTGCGCCGCGACTGGCAGCCGCTGGCCGCCTGCCTGGCGGAACTGTGCCGCGAGGTCGCCTCCGACCTGCGCCGCCGCGGCTACGCCGGCCGCACGATCGGCGTGAAAGTGCGCTACGACGACTTCCGCATCGTCACCCGCGACCAGACCCTGGCGGGGGCGACCGACGAGGCTGCCACGATCCGCCGCGCGGCGTTCGAATGCCTGGGCCGGGTGCCGGCGACGCGGCGGCTGCGCCTGCTCGGCGTGCGGGTCGCCGGGCTGACGCGCGCTGGCGCGACGCAGGCGCGAACCGCGACCGACGGCCGGGCGCCGCCACCGGCGGGCGCGCAGCAGCCGCAGCTTCCGCTGTCGGGCGAGGACAGTCCCCTGGCCCTATAATCCGCGGGTTTTGCACCCACACGGCGGCGGTTCATGGAAAAAATCAGGAAGGTGGTGCTCGCCTACTCGGGCGGGCTCGACACATCGGTGATCCTGAAATGGCTTCAGGACACCTACGGCTGCGAAGTCATCACCTTCACCGCCGACATCGGCCAGGGCGAGGAACTCGAGCCGGCGCGCGAGAAGGCGCGCATGTTCGGGGTGAAGAGAATCTACATCGAAGACCTGCGCGAGGAGTTCGTGCGCGACTTCGTCTTCCCGATGTTCCGCGCCAATACGGTCTACGAGGGCGAATACCTGCTGGGCACCTCGATCGCGCGGCCGCTGATCGCCAAGCGGCTGGTCGAGATCGCGCGGCGCGAGAACGCCGACGCGATCTCGCACGGCGCCACCGGCAAGGGCAACGACCAGGTCCGCTTCGAGCTCGGCGCCTACGCGCTGATGCCGAACGTGAAGATCATCGCACCGTGGCGCGAGTGGGACCTGCTCTCGCGCGACAGGCTGCTCGCGTACGCCGACGCGCACGGCATTCCGGTCGACTTCAAGAAGCGCAAGGGCGGTGCGCCGTTCTCGATGGACGCGAACCTGCTGCACATCTCGTACGAAGGCGGCATTCTCGAAGATCCGGCCGCCGAGCCGCCGGCGAAAGGAATGTGGCGCCTCACGGTTCCGGTCGAGAAGGCACCGGGCAAGCCCGAAGACGTCGAGCTCGAATTCCGCGCCGGCGACCTGGTCGGCGTGAACGGCCGCCGGATGAAGGCGCACGAGCTGCTCGGCGAGCTCAACCGGCTCGGCGGCAAGCACGGCGTGGGCCGGCTCGACCTGGTCGAGAACCGCTACGTCGGCATGAAGTCGCGCGGCTGCTACGAAACACCGGGCGGCACGATCCTGCTGCGCGCGCACCGTGCGATGGAATCGCTCACGCTCGACCGCGAGGTCGCACACCTCAAAGACGAGCTGATGCCGCGCTACGCGAGCATGATCTACAACGGCTACTGGTGGTCGCCCGAGCGGCGCGCACTGCAGGCGCTGATCGACCACACGCAGGCCGGCGTGAACGGCACGGTCACGGTGCGCCTGTACAAGGGCAACGTGATCGTCGTCTCGCGCAAGTCGCCCGATTCGCTGTTCGACGAGCGCATCTCCACTTTCGAGGACGACCAGGGCGCCTACGACCAGGTCGACGCGGGCGGGTTCATCAAGCTGAACGCACTGCGCATGCGGATCGCGGCGAACAAGGCCGCCGCCCCGGCAAGGCGCACGCGAAAGGCCCGCAACGGCTGATGCCGCTGCTTGCGCTGCAGGACGTCCACCTCGCCTACGGGCACGTTGCGCTGCTCGACGGCGCCGGGCTGTCGATCGACGCGGGCGAGCGGATCGGCCTGATCGGGCGCAACGGCACCGGCAAGTCCTCGCTGCTGCGCGGCATCGCGGGACAGCTCGCGTTCGACGACGGCCAGGTCGTGCGGCAGGCCGGCCTGTCGATCGCCTTCGTGGCGCAGGAACCGGCGCTCGATCCCGCACAGACGGTCTTCGAGGCGGTGGCCGCCGGACTCTCCGGGCAGGCCGAGGCGGTCGCACAATACGAGGCGCTCGCCGCGGCACTCGCACGCACGGCGCGTCCCGAGCCCGCGCAGCTCGAACAACTGGCCGCGCTGCAGGCACGGCTCGAGGCCGAGGGCGGCTGGGCTTCGGCGCATCGGATCGAGCGCGTGCTCACCCGCCTCGCGCTCGACGGCACCGAACCGGTGGCGGGCCTGTCGGGCGGGCAGCGCAAGCGCGTCGCGCTCGCCCGCGCGCTGGTGGCCGACCCCGACCTGCTGCTGCTCGACGAGCCGACCAACCACCTGGACATCGAGTCGATCGCCTGGCTGGAGGAACTGCTGCGCGGCCTGCGCGGTGCACTGGTCGTCGTCACGCACGACCGGCGCTTCCTCGACCGGGTCGCCACCCGCATCGTCGAGCTCGACCGCGGCCGGCTGCGCTCGTACCCGGGCAGTTTCGCGCAGTACCAGCAGCACAAGGCCGACGAACTGGCGGGCGAAGCGGTGGCGGACGCGAAGTTCGACCGCCTGCTCGCGCAGGAGGAGGCCTGGATCCGCAAGGGGATCGAAGCGCGGCGCACCCGCAACGAAGGCCGGGTGCGCCGGCTCGAGGCGCTGCGTCGCCAGCGCGCCGAGCGGCGCGAGCGGGCCGGCCGCGTGAGCCTAGCGGTCGATGCGGGCGAGCGCTCGGGCAAGCTGGTGATGGAGCTGCAGGGCGTGACCCGCGCCTGGGGCGAGCGGGTGGTGGTGCGCGACTTCGACGCGATCGTGCAGCGCGGCGACCGGGTCGGGCTGGTCGGGCCGAACGGCTGCGGCAAGACGACGCTGCTCAGGCTGATGCTGGGCGAGATCGCCCCCGACCGCGGCAGCGTGCGGCGCGGCACGCAGCTGCAGGTGGCGTATTTCGACCAGTTGCGCGAGCAGCTCGACGACGCGGCCACGCTCGTCGAGACGATCAGCCCGGGCTCGGAGTGGATCGAGATCGGCGGCCGGCGCACCCACGTCATGAGCTATCTCGAACGCTTCCTGTTCCCGCCGGAACGCGCGCGCGCCCCGGTGGCCTCGCTCTCGGGCGGCGAGCGCAACCGGCTGCTGCTGGCGCGGCTGTTCGCGCGCCCGGCCAACCTGCTGGTGCTCGACGAACCCACCAACGACCTCGACATCGACACGCTCGAACTGCTCGAGGAGCTGCTCGCCGACTATCCGGGCACGGTGCTGATCGTCAGTCACGATCGCGCCTTCCTCGACAACGTGGTGACGCAGACGATCGCCGCGCTCGGCGACGGTCACTGGCGCGAATATCCGGGCGGCTACGCCGACTACGAGGCCGCGCGCGCGCGTGAAGTGCAGGTGCAGGCGGCGCAAGCCGCTGCCGGGGGGACGGCTGCCGGAGGTTCCGCTGCCGCGGCGCGTGCTTCGAGCGGCGGCGCCGGCCGGGCCGCCCCGCCCGCAGCGCGCGCCAAGCTCAGCTACCGCGAGCAGCGAGAGCTGGAGGCGCTGCCGACGCGGATTGCCGCGCTCGAAGCCGAGCAGAAGCAGCTGGGCGAGCAGCTGGCCGACCCGGCCGGCTGGCGAGGCGACGCCGCCGCGATGCGGGCGGCGAACGAGCGCTTCGCGGCGATCGAAGCGGAGCTGATGGAATCGCTCGAGCGCTGGGAGGCGCTGGAGGCGCGCCGCTGAACCACCCGCCTGCGGCCGCGGGCGCCCCGCCGCCGCGGCTGGGCCTACAATGCCCGGCGTCGAGGATCGTCGATCCCGACGGGCAACCAGGAGGAATCGTCATGCCATCGTTCGACGTGGTCTCGGAGAGCGATCCGGTCGAGGTGCGCAACGCCGTCGATCAGGCCAACAAGGAGATCGCCAACCGCTTCGACTTCAAGGGGTCGGACGCGCGCATCGAGCAGAAGGAGCGCGAACTCACCGCCTACGCCGACGACGACTTCAAGCTCGGACAGCTGCGCGACGTGCTGGTGGCCAAGTGCGCGAAGCGCGGCGTCGACGTGCGTTTCCTCGACTACGGTCCGGTGCAGAAAATCGGCGGCGACAAGGTCAGGCAGGTGATCACGGTGCGCCACGGGGTGTCCGCCGATCACGCGAAGAAGATCGTGCGGCTGGTCAAGGACAGCAGGCTTAAGCTGCAGGCGAGCATCCAGGGCGACGCGGTGCGCGTGAGCGGCGCCAAGCGCGACGACCTGCAGACGGCGATCGCGCTGCTGAAGAAGGAAGTCACCGACGTGCCGCTGTCGTTCACGAATTTCCGCGACTGACGATCGCCTCGGCGAAACGCGAGTTCACCCGCGGCAAGACCATCCATGTGCGCAATGTCCGCCGCCCGCGCTGAACCCGGCCTCACCCGCGCGCTCGACGACGCCTGCAGCGGCACGGCCCGCAAGGCGCTCTGCTGGGCGCTGCTCGCGCTCGTCTGGTTCGCGCCGCTCGGCTACCGGGCGCTGCTCACGCCCGACGAGGGGCGCTACGCGACGATCGCTCTCGGAATGATGAACAGCGGCGACTGGATCACGCCGCGGCTGAACGGCTTCCTGTATTTCGAGAAACCGCCGCTGCAGTACTGGATGGGGGCGCTCGGCTTTCACCTGCTCGGCGTCAACGACTTCGCCGCGCGCCTGTGGCCCGGCCTGACCGGCTTCCTGACGGTGGCAGCGGTGGCGTACACCGCGCGCAGGTTCTGGGCCTGGTGGGCCTGCTGATCTACACGCTGGTGTCCACCCGCACGCTGTTCGACGCGGCCCGTCGCGCCGGGCTGGCGCGGCATCGGGTCGCGATCGGCGCGGTCGCCGGGCGAAGCGGCACGCTGGCGATCCAGGGTCCTGCCGCATAGCCTTCGCCGCGCCGGGCGGGCGAGGCGCTCAACCCTCGATGCGCGCGTAGGCCGAGTGGTTGTGGATCGACTCGAAGTTCTCCGCCTCGACCACGAAGCGGCGCACCCGCGGCTCGCGGCGCAGCGCCATGGCCACGTCGCGCACCAGGTCCTCGACGAACTTGGGGTTGTCGTAGGCACGCTCGGTGACGTGCTTCTCGTCGACGCGCTTGAGAAGCCCGTAGATCTCGCTGGAAGCCTGCTGCTCGGCCAGCACGATCAGCTCCTCCGGTTCGATCGTCGCGTCGGCCACGACCGACACGGTGAGGTGCGAACGCTGGTTGTGCGCGCCGTAGTCGGAGATCGTCTTCGAGCACGGGCACAGGCTGGTGCACGGCACGACGACGCTCATCGTCGTGACCGGGTCGTGCGCCCCGCCCTCGACCACGATCGACAGGTCGTAGTCCATCAGGCTCTGCACCTGCGAGACCGGCGCGGTCTTGCGCACGAAGAGCGGCAGCGCGAGTTCGATGCGCCCGCTGTCGGCCTCGAGCAGGCCGAGCATCTCGACGAGCATCGCGCGCAGTCCGGCCGCGTCGAGCGCCGGACGCCCGTCGGCGAGCCGATCCTCGAGCAGCGCGACGAAGCGCGACATGTGCGTGCCCTTCTGCTCGGCGGGCAGCGCGACGTACAGGCCGAACTGGCCCACGCTCGGCTGGTCGGCCCCGGCGCTGCGCCAGCGCAGCGGATAGCGCAGGCCCTTGACGCCCACGCGCTGGATCGGCAGCTCGCGCACGTCGGGGCTGCCCTGCACGTCGGCCATCACGCCGGCCAGCAGCGCGCCGGTGTCGCGGATGTTCATCGGCTGTTCTCCGTCGGTATCCAATTCGTCTTCAGCCGGCGCGGCGCATCACCAGGCGCGGCCCGCCCTCGGCGGCAAGCAGTTCGGCGAATCGTTCGCGCACCGCGCGCTCGATGCCGTCGCGGTCGAGGCCTTCGAGCCGCAGCAGCAGCGCCTGCTCGCCGTGATCGACGCAGCGGTCGGGCAGGCCGAGCTGCAGCAGCGGACGCACGATGCCGGCCGCCGCGAGCGCTTCGGCCACCGCGCTGCCGGCCCCGCCCATCACCACGTGTTCCTCGATCGTGACGAAGGCCTCGTGCGCGCGCGCCAGCTCGATCAGCAGCGCCTCGTCGACCGGCTTGACGAAGCGCATGTTGACCACCGTCGCGTCGAGCGCCTCGCCCGCCGCGAGCGCCGGCGCCACCATGGTGCCGAAAGCGAGCAGCGCGAGGCGCCTGCCCTGGCGGCAGACCTGGCCGCGGCCGATCGGCAGCGCGGTGAGATCCTTCGACACCGCCACGCCCGCGCCGGCGCCGCGCGGATAGCGCACTGCGGCAGGCCCGTCGTGCCGGAACGCGGTGTAGAGCATCTGGCGGCACTCGTTCTCGTCGGCCGGCGCCATCACGACCATGTTCGGAATGCAGCGCAGGTAGGCGAAATCGTAGGCGCCCGCATGCGTGGCGCCGTCGGCGCCGACGATTCCGGCGCGGTCGAGCGCGAACACCACCGGCAGGTTCTGCAGCGCGACGTCGTGCACCAGCTGGTCGTAGCCGCGCTGCAGGAAAGTGCTGTAGATCGCCACCACCGGCTTCATCCCCTCGCAGGCGAGCCCGGCCGCGAAAGTGACCGCGTGCTGCTCGGCAATGCCGACGTCGAAGTAGCGCTGCGGGAAGCGCCGCTCGAATTCGACCAGCCCGGAACCCTCGCGCATCGCCGGCGTGATCGCCACCAGCCGCTCGTCGAGCGCCGCCATGTCGCAGACCCAGTCGGAGAACACCTGGGTGTAGGTGGGCCGGGCGGGCGTGGCCGGCTTGCGGATGCCCTCGCGCGGATCGAATCGCCCGGGGCCGTGGTAGAGCACCGGGTCGGCCTCGGCCAGCTTGTAGCCCTGCCCCTTGCGGGTCACGATGTGCAGGAACTGGGGCCCGCGCAACTCGCGCAGGTTCTGCAGCGTGGGGATCAGGCTGTCGAGGTCGTGGCCGTCGATCGGCCCCACGTAGTTGAAGCCGAACGCCTCGAACATCGTTCCGCCGGGAACGACCAGTCCCTTTGCGTGTTCTTCGATCCGGCGCGCGAACTCGAACAGCGGCGGCAGGTTCGACAGCACCGCCCGGCCGACGTCGCGCGCCTTCGTGTAGAAGCGCCCCGAGAGCAGCCGCGCCAGGTAGCGGTTGAGCGCACCCACCGGCGGCGAGATCGACATGTCGTTGTCGTTGAGCACCACCAGCAGGTCGATGTCGGGCGTCACGCCGGCGTTGTTCATCGCCTCGAAAGCCATTCCCGCCGTCATCGCGCCGTCGCCGATCACCGCCACGTGGCGTCGCCGCCCCGGGCCCTGGTTCTCGCCCTTGTTGCGCGAGGCCACCGCCATGCCGAGCGCGGCCGAGATCGAGGTGGACGAGTGCGCGGTGCCGAACGCGTCGTACTCGCTCTCGCTACGCTTCGGGAAACCCGAGATGCCGCCGTGCTGGCGCAGCCCGGCCATGCGGTCGCGCCGCCCGGTGAGGATCTTGTGCGGATAGCTCTGGTGGCCGACGTCCCAGATCAGCCGGTCGCGCGGCGTGTCGAACACGTAGTGCAGCGCGATCGCCAGTTCCACGGTGCCCAGGTTCGACGACAGGTGCCCGCCGGTGCGCGAAACCGAATCGAGCACGAACTCGCGCAGTTCGTGCGCCAGCTGCCCGAGCTGCGCGCGCTCGAGCGCACGCAGTTCGTGCGGTCCGTCGATCGAGCCGAGCAGCGGCCAGGCGCCGGGTTCGCGGCCGGTGTGCGCCGCGCCGCTCATGACTTCCTCAGCACGATCAGGTCGGCCAGGCCCGCCAGGCTCCGCGCCGCCTCGCCCAGCGGCGCGATCGCCGCGTGCGCCTGCTCGCGCAGTTGTCCGGCCAGGCGCCGCGCGGCATCGAGCCCGAGCGCCGACACGTAGGTGGGCTTGTTGCGCTGCGCGTCCTTGCCGGCGGTCTTGCCGAGCGTGGCCGCGTCGCCTTCGACGTCGAGAATGTCGTCGACCACCTGGAACGCAAGGCCGACCGCATCGGCATAGCGGTCGAGCGCCTGCATCCGGCGGGCACACGCCTCGGTCGGCGCCGCGCCGTCGCCGCACGCGCACAATCCGCCCAGCCGCACCGATGCGCGCAACAGCGCACCGGTCTTGCGCCGATGCATGTCTTCGAGCGCCTCGCGGCCGAGCGCCGCGCCGACCGATGCGAGGTCGATCGCCTGGCCGCCGGCCATGCCGGTGGAGCCGGCCGCGCGCGCCAGCTCGGCAACCATCGCGGCGGTGGCGCTCGCGCTGGTTCCGTGCGCGGGCGCCGCCGCCAGCACCTCGAACGCGAGCGACTGCAGCGCATCGCCGACCAGCATCGCCAGCGCCTCGCCGTACCTGACGTGCACCGTAGGGCGTCCGCGGCGCAACACGTCGTCGTCCATGCACGGCAGGTCGTCGTGCACCAGCGAGTAGGCGTGGACCAGCTCGACCGCACAGGCCGCGCGGTCGAGCGCCGCCGCCGGCGCGCCGCCCGCCTCGCCGGCGGCGTACACCAGCAGCGGGCGCACGCGCTTGCCGCCGCCCAGTACCGCGTAGCGCATCGCCTCGTGCAGCCGGGCCGGATGCGCAGCGGCCGGCGGCAGCAGGTGCTCGAGCGCCTGCTCGGCGCGCTGGCCGCGGCTGGCGAGCCAGTGCTCGAACGGCAGGCTGCTCGCCGGCGCGACGGCGGTGGTGCTTGCCTGGCTCATCAGGGTTCGTCTGCCTCGTCGGGTTCGAACGGGCGCAGCAGGTCGGCCTCGAGAATGCGCACCTGCTGCTGCACCTCCGACAGCGACTTGCGGCACCAGGCGATCAGCGCCGCGCCGCGACGGTAATCGGCCAGCGACTGCTCGAGCGACAGCGCGCCGCTCTCCATGCGCTGAACGATGCCCTCGAGCTCGCCCAGCGCGAGCTCGAAGGACTCGGGAGCGGGATCCTGCCCCTGCGATGCGGCAGGGACGCCCGCGCCCGCCGCGTCCGCGGCGGGGTCGCCGGGGGTCCGGCTGGAAGACTTGGCCATCGATGGGGATCCGGAGCCTGGCAGTGCAGGTCAAAGCGTTGATTTTACTTTTGTTTTGCGCGCCGCGCCGCGAAGTCCCCGTTTTCGGGGCACGCGCCTGTGCGCGGGCCGCCGCGGGCTTGCCACGAAAGCCATTCGGGGTATCCTTCGGCCTCCTGGCTCACCGGCCCGGGTTGGCCGTCCCGGGGCACTCCCGAGGCCGGGCTTGGTTCCGTCCTTCGACTGGCATGGAGGGTCAGGATGTCGGATCTGGGTCGCGGGGAATTCCTGGTACCCGCACGCACGCAGCTCCCCGTCTCCGCCTATTTCGACGAAGCGCTGTTCCGGCGCGAACTCGACGTCCTGTTCCGCCAGGGCCCGGGCTACGTCGGGCATCGCCTGATGGTGCCCGAGGCGGGCGACTACCATGTGCCCGCAGCCGGCAACGGGGGCCGCGTGCTGGTGCGCAACGCCGGCGGCGTCGAACTGCTGTCGAACGTCTGCCGGCACCGCCAGGCAGTGATGCTCGAGGGCCGCGGCCACGTCGACAACATCGTCTGCCCGCTGCACCGCTGGACCTACGACCTGTCGGGCAACCTGCTCGGAGCGCCGCACTTCGAGCCGCAGCCCTGCGTGAAACTCGAAGCCGCGCCGCTGCAGGACTGGCGCGGCCTGCTGTTCGAGGGCCCGCGCGACGTGGCGCGCGATCTCGCCGGCCTGGGCATCGAGCGCGAGTTCGACTTCACCGGCTACGTGCTCGACCACGTCGAGCTCCACGAGTGCGCGTACAACTGGAAGACCTTCATCGAGGTCTACCTCGAGGACTACCACGTCGTGCCGTTCCACCCGGGACTCGGGCACTTCGTCTCCTGCGACGACCTGCGCTGGGAGTTCGGCGAGCGGTACTCGGTGCAGACGGTCGGCACCCTCGAGGGGCTGCGCAAGCCGGGAACCCCGGTCTACGAACGCTGGCACGAGCAGGTGCTGCGGCTGGCCGGCGACGAACTGCCCGCCCACGGCGCGATCTGGCTCACCTACTACCCGAACGTGATGGTCGAGTGGTACCCGCAGGTGCTGGTGATCTCCACGCTGGTGCCGCGCGGCCCGCAGCTGACGACCAACGTGGTCGAGTTCTACTATCCGGAGGAGATCGCGCTGTTCGAGCGCGATTTCGTCGAGGCCGAACGCGCCGCCTACATGGAGACCGCGATCGAGGACGACGAAATCGCGCTGCGCATGGATGCCGGAAGGCGGGCGCTGCTCGAACGCGGCGAAGACGACGCCGGCCCCTACCAGAGCCCGATGGAAGACGGCATGCAGCACTTTCACGAGTTCCTGCGCCGCCAGCTCGGGCCCGTCTGAACCTGCCGCGACCTTCGCCGGCGGTTGCGGCCCGGTCGCCGGCGCCTGTGGAGAATCATCGATGATCTGGAGCACGATCGTCACGGCCGACGAACTGGCCGCCCGCCTCGACGAGTGCGTGGTGGTCGATTGCCGCCATGACCTGACCGATCCCGACGCCGGCCCGGCCGCCTATTCGGTGGGGCACCTGCCCGGGGCATTCTTCCTGCACCAGGACTTCGACCTGGCCGGCCCGAAGACCGGTCGCAACGGCCGGCATCCGCTGCCCGGGCGCGAAGCGCTGCGGCGCCTGCTCGAATCGATCGGCTGCTCCGACGGGCGGCAACTGGTCGCCTACGACGACAGCGGCGGCGCCTATGCGGTGCGGCTCTGGTGGCTGGCGCGCTGGCTCGGTCATCCGGAGGCGGCGGTGCTCGACGGCGGCATCCAGGCCTGGCGCAAGGCCGGCTACCCGGTGAGCCGCGAGCCGGCGGTGCCGCGCCCGGGCGCACTGAGCCTGCGCGAACCGCTGGTCGGAGAAGTCGACACCGAAGCCGTCCTCGCGGCGATGGGGCGCGGCGACCGGCTGCTTCTCGATGCGCGCACACCCGAGCGCTTTCGCGGCGAGGTCGAGCCGGTCGACCCGGTGGCGGGACACATCCCGGGCGCGGTGAACCGGCCGCTGCAGCGCAACCTGCGGCCCGACGGTCGATTCAAGCCGGCCGAGGTGCTGCGCGAGGAATACCTCGCGCTGCTGGCCGGACGCGCGCCGGCCGCGGTGATCCACCACTGCGGCTCCGGGGTCACCGCCTGCCACAACCTGCTCGCGATGGAGATGGCCGGCCTCGCCGGCAGCCTGCTCTACCCGGGATCGTGGAGCGAGTGGTGCGCCGACCCGGCGCGGCCGGTGGCGCGGGGCGACGCCGGCTGAGGCCGGGCCTGCAGATTCCGCACGGACGATGGCGCGACTCGTCTTCATCGCCGGCCACGCCGGCACCGGCAAGACGACGCTGGCGCGGCGCGCGATACCGCTGCTGCACGCGCGCACCGGCGAGAGCTTCTGCGTACTCGACAAGGACACGGTCTACGGCGCCTACAGCGCGAAAGTGATGGGCCTGCTCACCGGCGATCCCGGCGACCGCGACAGCCCCACTTTCCTCGACAACCTGCGCGACGAGGAATACCGCGGCCTGCTCGAGGTCGCCGCCGAGAACCTCGGGCTGGGCGTGAACGTCGTGCTGGTCGGCCCGTTCTCGCGCGAGGTCAGGTCGAAGCGGGTGTTCGATCCGCTGGCGCTCGGCGTGCCGGCCGACACCCGCATCCGGGTGGTCTGGGTGACGCTCGACGAGGCCACCGCCAAGGCGCGCATCGTCGCGCGCGGCGATCCGCGCGACCGCTACAAGCTCGCGCACTGGGACGACTACCGCCAGCGGCGTTTCGAGCCCGACCCCGCGGAATTCGCGCAGTTGCTGCGCTTCGACAACACCGTCTTCGACGAGGCGGCGTTCGCGCGCGTCGTCGACGCGATCTTCTGAGGGGGCGCTCGCGGGGTCCTCAGTGCCCGTGCAGCACGGCAGTGGTGAACGCGATCACCGCGACGCCGGCCATCATCAGCACGAACTGCCAGAACCAGTCGCCGCCACGCCGGGTCTCGCGGTGCATGTCGGGGATCAGGTCTGCCAGCGCAATGTAGATGAAGCTGGCCGCCGCCAGCACCAGCACGAAAGGCAGCAGATCCTGGGTGCGCGACAGCGACAGATAGCCGAGCACGCCGCCCGCAACCGCCGCGAGGCCGCTCAGCGCGTTGTAGACGAGCGCACGAGCGCGCGTATAGCCGGCGTTGATCAGGACGATGAAGTCGCCGATCTCCTGCGGGATCTCGTGGGCGGCGATCGCCGCGGTGGTCAGCCAGCCGAGCGCGGGATCGGCGATGAACGCCGCAGCGATCATCACGCCATCGGCGAAGTTGTGGATGCCGTCGCCGATCAGGATCAGCATGCCGCCGGGCCCGGCCGCCTCGCGGTCGTGACCGTGGTGGTGTTCGTGGCCGTCGCCCTCGTGGTGATGGCTGTGCCTGAGCACCGAGAGCTTCTCGAGCACGAAGAAACCGATCAGCCCGAGCAGCAGCGTCCAGGCGAGCGCGCGCAGGTCTGCGTGCGACTCGAAGGCCTCGGGAATCAGGTTGAGCACCGCCGAACCCAGCAGCAGCCCCGCCGACGCGCTGACCAGCCGGTTCACCAACCTGCCGAGCAGGCGCAGCGACAGCCACGCCGCGGCGAGCACGCTGGCCACGCCGGCCAGCAGCGTGGCCACGATCGTCATCAGCAGCGTCGCGGTCACCGTCAGTGCGCCTGTTCCCAGTTCGCACCCGCACCGCACTCGACCTCGAGCGGCACCGACAGGCGCGCGACGCCGGTCATCAGGCGGGGCAGCCCGGAACGCACCTCCTCGAGTTCGTCCTGCGGAACCTCGAGCACCAGTTCGTCGTGCACCTGCATGATCAGCTTCGAGGCCATCGCGCGCTCGTCGAGCCAGCGCTGCACCGCGATCATCGCCATCTTGATCAGGTCGGCCGCGGTGCCCTGCATCGGCGCGTTGATCGCGGCGCGCTCGGCCGCGGCGCGCCGCGGCCCGCTCGGACTGTTGATCTCGGCGAGCCACAGGCGCCTGCCGAACACCGTCTCGACGTAGCCCTGGCTGCGCGCGAGTGCGCGCGTCTCGTCCATGTAGCGGGCCACGCCCGGATAGCGCGCGAAGTAGCGCTCGATGTAGTTCTTCGCCGCGTCGCGCTCGATGCCCAGGTTCGCGGCCAGGCCGTAGGCGCTCATGCCGTAGATCAGCCCGAAGTTGATCACCTTCGCGTAGCGGCGCTGCTCGGCGCTGACCTCGGCGGGCGCGATGCCGAAGATCTCGCCCGCGGTGGCCCGATGCACGTCCAGGCCCTGCTCGAAGGCGTGCAGCAGGCTCTCGTCGCGCGACAGGTGCGCCATGATCCGCAGCTCGATCTGCGAGTAGTCGGCCGAGACGATGCTCGCGCCGGGCGGCGCGACGAAGGCTTCGCGGATGCGCCGACCCTCGGCGGTGCGCACCGGGATGTTCTGCAGGTTCGGGTCGCTCGAGGCGAGCCGGCCGGTGACCGCGACCGCCTGCGAGTAGCTGGTGTGCACGCGCCCGCTGCGCGGATCGACCATCTTCGGCAGCTTGTCGGTGTAGGTGCTCTTGAGCTTGGCGAGCGCGCGCCAGTCGAGCACGATGCGCGGCAGCGGATAGTCTTCGGCGAGTTTCGCGAGCACCTCCTCGTCGGTGGAGGGAGCGCCGCTGGCGGTCTTGCGGATCACCGGCAGGCCGAGCCGGCCGAACAGGATCTCGCCGAGCTGCTTCGGTGAATTCAGGTTGAACGGCTGCCCCGCGGCCTCGATCGCGCGACGCTCGAATTCGTGCAGCTTGCGACCCAGCTCGCCGGACTGCCGCAGCAGCGCGTCGGCATCGATCAGCACGCCGTTGCGCTCCATCCGCTGCAGCACCACCGACACCGGAATCTCGATTTCGCGGTAGATGCGTTCGAGCCGCTCGTGCCCGGCGATGCGCGGATACAGCGTGCGGTGCAGGTGCATCGCCACGTCGGCGTCTTCGGCGGCATAGCGCGCCGCCCGCTCGATCGGCACCTGCTCGAAGCCGATCCGGCTCGCGCCCTTGCCCGCCACCTCCTGATAGGTGACGGTGCGCCGGCCCAGATGGCGTTCGGCGAGCGAGTCCAGGTCGTGGTTGCGATGCGCCTCCAGCACGTAACTCTCGAGCAGCGTGTCGTGCGCGACGCCCGCCAGGCGCACGCCGTGGTTCTCGAGCACGTGCGTGTCGTACTTCAGGTTCTGGCCGACCTTCGCGCGAGCCGGGTCTTCGAGCCAGCCACGCAGCCGCGCGAGCACGTGCTCGCGCGCGAGCTGCGCGGGCGCGCCCGCATAGCGATGCGCGACCGGCACGTAGCAGGCTTCCCAGGGCGCGATCGACAACGACAGGCCGACGAGTTCGGCGGCCATCGGGTCGAGCGAGGTCGTCTCGGTGTCGAACGCAACCAGGTCGGCGGCCTCGATGCGCGCGATCCAGCGCTCGAGCGCCTCGTCGTCGAGCACCGTTTCATAGTCGGGCGAACCGGCAGCAGCGTGCGCGCCGCCGGCCGCGTGAGCCGAGGCGCGCGCCCGATCGGCCGGGGCGCCCCCGGCCCTCGCGGCCCCGCCGTCGGCGCCCGGCGCACCTGGTCCTGCCGCAGCGGCCGCGTCGCCGAGTTCGCGCAGCCAGCTGCGGAACTCGCAGCGCTCGAAGAGCTCGCGCAGTGCCACCGGATCTTCGTCGGCGAGATCGAGCGAAGCGTCGATCGACTCGACCTGCGGGCCGAGGTCGCAGTCGGTCTTCACGGTGACCAGCCTGCGCGCGACCGGCAGCCAGTCGAGCGCCTTGCGCAGGTTCTCGCCCACGACGCCGCCGATCGCGTCGGCGTGCTCGACGATCGCCTCGAGCGACCCGTACTGCGCGAGCCACTTCACCGCGGTCTTGGGGCCCACCTTGTCGACGCCGGGCACGTTGTCGACCGAGTCGCCCACCAGCGTCAGCCAGTCGACCATGAGCTCGGGCGGCACGCCGAAGCGCGCGATCACGCCCTCGCGGTCGAGCCGCTCGACCGGCCCGCCCTCGCGGCTCGTCATGGTGTTGATCAGCACCACGCGATCGTCGACCAGCTGGGCGAGGTCCTTGTCGCCGGTGGAGATCACGGTGTTCATCCCCTGGCGCGAAGCCTCGGCGGCCAGCGTCGCGATCACGTCGTCGGCCTCGATGCCCTCGATCATCAGCAGCGGCCAGCCGAGCGCGCGCACCATCTCGTGGATGACCGGGATCTGCCGCGCCAGGTCTTCGGGCATCGCCTTGCGGTTGGCCTTGTATTCGGCGTACCAGTCGTCCCGGAAGGTCTTGCCGGGCGCATCGAACACCACCGCGCCGTGGGTCGCGCCGCCGCTCAATTTGCCGTCGGCACGCAGACGCCGTAGCATCGCCACCATGCCGCGCACCGCGCCCGTCGGCTCGCCGCTGCCGGTGCGCAGATCCGGCATCGCGTGAAACGCGCGATACAGGAAACTCGAGCCGTCGACCAGCAGAAGCGTCTTTTCGGACATGTCCAGCAGCAAGCAGGTGCCGCAGTTGCGCGCGATCGCGAGCCAGGAGCGCTCGACGTCGCTGAAAGCGCGCGAGTCCTGGCACATCCTCGGAATTATCTCAGAGTTCGTCGAGGCGACCGAACGCCTCGCCGAGATCAGGCCCGCGGTGTCGATCTTCGGCAGCGCGCGCGTGCACCCCGGGCATCGCTGGTACGACGCCACCGTCGACCTCGCGCGCCAGCTCTCCGACGCCGGGTTCGCGATCGTCTCCGGCGGCGGCCCGGGCATCATGGAAGCGGCCAACCGCGGCGGCTACGCGGGCAAGTCGGCCTCGGTCGGGCTGAACATCCAGCTGCCGATGGAGCAAAGCGGCAACGGCTACCAGGACATCTCGCTCACCTTCCGCCACTTCTTCGCGCGCAAGGTGGCGTTCGCCAAGTACGCCACCGCGTTCGTCGCGCTGCCCGGGGGCTTCGGCACGCTCGACGAACTGTGCGAGATGCTCACCATGGTGCAGACCCGCATGGGCCGGCGCATTCCGATCATCCTGATGGACAGCGCGTTCTGGTCGGGTCTCATCGGCTGGATGCGCGAGCAGCTGCTCGGCAACGGCCTGATCTCCGAGGGCGACGTCGAGTTGATCCAGCTGATCGACGAACCGTCGCAAGTGGTCGAGGCGATCTTCGACTACTACCAGACGCGCGGCTTCGTGCCCACGGCCGACGAGCACGAGCGGATGCTCTATCTGTAGGGTCCGTGAACAGGCCCCAGGAGCACCGTTCCCCGACATGGCCGTCTTCACGCCCGTCTCGCGCGAGTCGCTCGCGCACTGGCTCGAACGCTACGATCTCGGCGAGTTGCGCGAGTTCGAGGGCATCGCCTCGGGCATCGAGAACAGCAACTTCTTCGTCACCACCAGTTCCGGCCGCTTCGTGCTCACGCTGTTCGAGCGCCTCGGCTACGACGAACTGCCGTTCTATCTGGGCCTGATGCACCACCTGGCCGCCCGCGGCATTCCCTGCCCCGATCCGGTCGCCGATCGCCAGGGCGCCTCGCTCGGCTGGCTCGAAGGCAAGCCGGCGGCGCTGGTCACGCGACTCGCCGGGCAGGCGGTCATGCGGCCGGGGCCTGCGCATTGCGCGCAGGTCGGGGCACTGCTGGCCCGGATGCATCGCGCCGCGCTCGGCTACGCGGGCAACCTGCCGAACCCCCGCGGCATCGACTGGAAAACGGGCGCCGCGCCCGAGGTGCTGCCCTTCCTCGATCGCGACCAGTCGTTGCTGCTGACCGACGAACTCGCGCGCCAGCGCGCCTTCGCCGCATCGGCAGTGCGCGCGGCGCTGCCCGCGAGCGCGGTGCACGCCGACCTGTTCCGCGACAACGTGCTGTTCGAGACTGCACCCGACGGTTCGCCGCAGCTCGGCGGCGTGATCGACTTCTACTTCGCGGGCGTCGACAGCTGGATGTTCGACTTCGCGGTGGCAGCCAACGACTGGTGCATCGACGACGCCACCGGCGACTTCGATGCCGCGCGCCTGCAGGCGCTGGCGCTCGCCTACGCTCGCGCGCGCCCACTGCTCGCGGCCGAGCGCACTGCGTGGCCGATGATGCTGCGCGCCGCAGCGCTGCGCTTCTGGCTGTCGCGGCTGCACGACCTGCACCTGCCGCGGCCAGCCGAGCTGGTCACCCCGAAAGACCCCGCGCACTTCGAGCGCATCCTGCGCGCGCGCCGCCTGGGCGTGCCGCCGCTTCCATGACCGCTGCTCCTGCCGGCGCCCTGCGCATCCGTGTGCTGCCGGCGGCCAGCGGCTGGCGCTGGGTGCCCGACGGCTTCAGGCTGCTGCGGCGCCAGCCGATCGCGCTGCTCGCGATCGTCTTCATGAACCTGCTGGCGCTGTCGATATCGGTGCTGGTTCCGCTGGTGGGTCCGATCGCGCCGCTGGTGCTCACACCGGCGCTGATGGTCGGCGTGATGCACGCAATCCGCAGCGCCGATCGCGGACAGATGCCCACGCCGCTGATGCTGCTGGCCGCCTTTCGCGACGACGACGGGCGTGCATGGCGGCCGCTGATCGTGCTGGGTGCGGTCAACGCAGCGTGCACCGTTGCCGCACTGGCGCTGGCGGCGCTCGCCGACGACGGCGCGCTGATGCGGCTGGCCACCGGACGCATCGGCGGCGACGAGGCGGTGGTCTCCGAGGGTGCGCTGATGGCCGCCGCGATCCTGTTCCTGCTGGTCTACGCGCCCACGCAGGCGGCGATGTGGTACGCGCCGCTGTTCGTCGCCTGGCACCGAACGCCGGTGGCGCAGTCGTTGTTCTTCAGCCTCGTCGGCGTCTGGCGCAATCGCCGCGCCTTCGTCGCCTACGCGATCGGCTGGTTCGCGATCGCGCTCGCCGCGTCGCTGGCGATCCGCCTGCTGCAGATCGCGCTCGGCTCCAGCCCGATCGTGCTCTCGATGGTGCTCTCGCCGCTGTCGCTGATCCTGATCACCGCGGTCTACTGCTCGTTCTGGTCCACCTACCGCGACGCGGTCGACACCGACGCCACTCCAGCTTCCCCAGCGCCGGTGGCGTAGCTCAGCCGATCGGCTCGAGCCGCGCCACCGACAGCGCGAGCCACTTCATGCCTTCGCGCCCGAATTTCACCTGCACGCGCGCATCCTCGCCGCTGCCCTCGATGCCGACGATCACGCCCTCGCCGAAGCGCGCGTGCGCCACGCCCTGCCCGACGCGAAACGCCGTGCCGCGGTCGAACTTCTGCGCGGCGCGCAGTTCGGCGCTCGACAGGCGTCCGATGTCGGCATCGCCCGGGCGCACGCTCGCGGCGCGCCCCCGGCCAGCGCCGGCCGCGCGGTCGAACCCCTCCCAGGCGCCGCCCCAGCCTTCGCGATAGCCGGCAGTGGCGTCCGGCAGCGTATGCGGGGTCAGCCACTTGAGCAGCGCCGGCGGCAACTCGTCGAGGAAGCGCGAGCGCACGCTGTAGCGGGTCTGCCCGTGCAGCATCCGGGTCTGCGAAAACGACAGGTACAGCCGCTGGCGCGCGCGCGTGATTGCCACGTACATCAGCCGGCGCTCTTCCTCGAGCCCTTCGGGCCCGGCAATCGAGTTTTCGTGCGGGAACAGGCCTTCCTCGAGCCCGGTGACCATCACCGCGTCGAATTCCAGCCCCTTGGCAGCGTGCACCGTCATCAGCTGCACCGCATCGCTGCCTTCGCCCGCCTGGTTCTCGCCGGCCTCGAGCGACGCGTGCGCAAGGAAGGCAGCCAGCGGAGCGACGCGCGGCTCGTGCGCCGCACCCATCATCGCACCCGTGCCTTCCGGGCCTTCGGGCGCATCGCTCGCTGCGCCGGCGGCATCGCCGCGCGCCGCGTCGGCCACGCCCGAAACGCCGAAGCTGGCCGGCACGTCGCGCCCGATTCCTTCGTCGGCGAGGAAGACGGCCGCGGCGTTGACCAGTTCACGCAGGTTCTCGATGCGGTCCTGCCCTTCGCGCTCGGCACCGTAATGCGCGATGAGGCCGCTGCCCTCGACCACGTGCCCGACCAGTTCGGTGAGCGGCATCGCCCGGGTGTCGGCGCGCAGGCGCTCGATCAGCCGGGCGAATGCGCCGAGCTTGCCGGCCGCCGCGCCGCCGATCGCGGGCAGCGTCGCGAACAGGCTGCGCCCGCTGGCGCGCGCCGTGTCCTGCAGCGCCTCGAGCGTGCGCGCGCCGATGCCGCGCGCGGGGAAATTGACCACCCGCAGGAACGCGCCGTCGTCGTCGGGGTTCTCGAGCAGCCGCAGGTAGGCGAGCGCATGCCTGATCTCGGCGCGCTCGAAGAAGCGCAGCCCGCCGTAGACGCGGTAGGCGATGCCCGCCGAGAACAGCGCGTGCTCGATCACCCGCGATTGCGCATTCGAGCGGTACAGCACCGCGATCGCGCTGCGCGACCAGCCCTCGCCGACCAGCCCGCGGATCTCCTCGACCAGCCACTGCGCCTCCTGCGCATCGGTCAGTGACTCGTGCACACGCACCGGCTCGCCTTCGCCGGCGTCGGTCCAGAGGTTCTTCCCGAGCCGTCGGCTGTTGTGCGCGATCAGCGCATTCGCGCACTCGAGGATGTTGCCGTGCGAGCGGTAATTCTGCTCGAGCCTGATCAGGTTGGCGACGCGCAGCTCGCGCTCGAACGCCGCCATGTTGGCGACCCTGGCGCCGCGAAACGCATAGATGCTCTGGTCGTCGTCGCCCACCGCGAAAATCACCGCCGAGTTGCCCGCCAGCAGGCGCAGCCAACGGTACTGCAGCGCATTGGTGTCCTGGAACTCGTCGACCAGGATGTGCCGGAAACGCGCCTGGTAGTGCTCGCGCAGGAGCTGGTCGCGCAGCAGCAGTTCGTAGCTGCGCAGCAGCAGTTCGGCGAAGTCGACGACGCCCTCGCGCTGGCACTGCTCGTCGTAGGCTGCGTAGAGCCCGACCATGCGCCGCGTGTAGTCGTCGCCCGCCTCCACGTCGGCCGCGCGCCGTCCTTCTTCCTTCGCGCCGTTGATGAAGTGCTGCAGGCTTTTCGGCGGGAACTTCTCGTCGTCGACCCCGAGCGCGCGCAGCAGCCGCTTGATCGCCGCGAGCTGGTCCTGCGAGTCGAGGATCTGGAAGGTGTGCGGCAAGCCCGCATCGCGGTGATGCGCGCGCAGCATCCGGTTGGCCAGGCCGTGGAAAGTGCCGATCCACATGCCGCGCGTGTTCACCGGCAGCATCGCCGAGAGCCGCGCGAGCATCTCGCGCGCCGCCTTGTTCGTGAAAGTGACCGCGAGCAGCCCCTGGGGACCCACCTGCCCGGTCGAAACCAGCCACGCCATCCGCGTGGTGAGCACGCGCGTCTTGCCGCTGCCGGCACCCGCGAGGACCAGCGCGTGCTGCGCCGGCAGGGTCACGGCCGCGAGTTGCTGCTCGTTCAGGTGCGCCAGGAGATTCGGGGTGGACATGCTGGCTGGCGCGGGCGTGGCGCGTCGGGCGCGCGCCGCGCGCCCGACCACGAAAGACTTACCGCCTGGCCGACTTGCGAACCCGTTGCGACCAGACCGGCTGGCGCGGGGCGAGCCCGCCGTGGCGGATCTCGACGCAGCGGTTGATCCAGCGCGACGATTCGTCGGCGAGATCGACCACCGGCGCATTGGCGCCGTGGCTCACGCGCACGATGCGATGGCTCTGCACGCCGTACTGCTCGAGCAGCGCCGCCACCGCCTGCGTGCGGTGCATGCTCAACTGGACGGCCGCTTCGGGCTCGTCGACCGCGTTGGCGTGTCCGGACACGATGAGGGTGCCGCCCGGGCCCCTGTTGAAGCGCTCGGCCTGCTCGCGGATGAGCTCGTGGTACTGCTGCGCCACGCGGGTGGAGTCGCCGTCGAAGTAGATCCGCGTGGAGTCCGGCTCCTGCGCGTTGCCGCAGGCGTGCGCCGCGGCACTGCCGCCGATGACTTCGAGTCTCGGCCTGGGGGAGGACGCAACCACGGAATCCACGGTCGAATGAAGCTTTTCCTGCATGCACGATCTCCTGACTGGCGTGGCGCGGGCGAGCAAAGCTCCGGCGCCGGAACTTGCGCGGCGCGCCCGGATCGGTAAGGGGGAGGCCCGCATTTTACCAAATCGGCGCGAGCAGCGCCGCGTACCCCCGCGACGCATGTGCTGCTCCCATCCGCGCATGCGGTTCAGTGCCTGGGCGCCATCAGCTTCGAAAGCACGACGTGCACCGCGAGCCCGCCGAGGATCGCCCATTCCAGCGGAATCATGATCACCAGCGCGAAGGTCGACGCCATCACGATCGCATCGAGGCGACTGTGCCGTGCGATGTGCCGGATCTCGCGCAGGTCGATGAGCCCCACCGCGACCATCAACAGGATGCCCGCGACCGATGCAAGCGGCAGGTAGTGCGACAACGGCGCCACGAACGCCAGCAGGACGAGCAGGAACCCCGCGGCGGCCACCGCCGACAGCGGAGTGCGCGCGCCGGCCGCCACGTTGACGCCCGAGCGGTTGAACGATCCGCTGGCCGGGTACGAGGAGAAGAACGATCCGATCAGGTTCGCCATTCCCTGCCCGATGACCTCGCGGTTGCCTTCGAGCCGGTCGCCGCTCTTCACCGCGATCGCGCGCGCGATCGACACCGCTTCGGCCAGCGCCAGCACCGTCATGACCAGCGACGGCATCAGCAGCATCTCGAGCGCGCTGAACGAGAACGTCGGCGCCGACAGCGGCGGAATCGCGCCCGGCAGTTGCTCGACCGCCTTCACCGCGTACCCGGGCGAAATCGCCGCCAGCAGCGCTGCGATCGCGCCGCCGGCCAGCACGCCGACCAGCATGTACGGCACGCGGTTGTTCCAGGGTCGCGCGAGCAGGCAGGCCGCGACCGTGCCGAAGGCCACCACGGCGGTCGGCCAGTGCGTCAGCCCGATGTCGCGGCCCAGGTGCCAGAGCGTCTGCCACACCGACATGCCGCGCGGCCAGTCGAATCCGAACAGATTGCGCACCTGCGAGTTCACGATCAGGATCGCCGCGCCCGCGGTGAAGCCGACGATCACGCTGTGCGGCACGCGGTCGACCGCGCGGCCCAGCCCGGCAAGGCCGATCGCGAGCTGCCAGAAACCCACCATGAACGTCAGCGTGATCACCAGTTGCACGTAATCGACCGAGCCCGGCGCAGCCAGCGGCGCGATCAGGCCGAGCACGGTGAGCGAGATGGCATTGGCCGGCCCGGTCACCATGAGGCGACTGGCGCCGAACAGTGCTGCGATCACGCACGGCACCATCGCGCTGTAGAGGCCGTATTCCGGCGGCATTCCTGCCAGCGTCGCGAACGCAACGCCCTGCGGCAGCACCACCACCGCGCCGGTGAGGCCGGCGAGCAGGTCGGCGCGCACCGTCGCCCGGTCCTTGACCAGGGGCAGCCACGCGAGGAACGGGAACAGGCGCTCGAGGAGCAGGCGTCGATCAGTTATCATGTATAGCAATCATGCAAGGGCCGGTTCGACCCCACGGGCGCGAGCGCGAACTGCAGGCCCTCGTGGTCGCACTCGCGGTCGTCGCCGTCTGGGGGGCGAACTTCTCGGTGCAGAAGGCCCTGTTCGCCGCAATCACGCCGGCCGGGTTCCTGTTCGCGCGCTACCTGATCATGCCCGTGTGCGCGCTGGCGCTGCTGCTGCACGCTTACGGCACCCGTTTTCCGGCGGTTTCGCGGCACGACCTGTTCGCGCTGGCCAGGCTCGGCTTCGTCGGTCACGTGCTCCACGTGGGCATGGTGACCTACGGCATCGACTGGTCGACCGCGTTCTCCAGTTCGCTGATCCTGGCGTGCGGACCGATCTTCACGCTGCTGATCCTGCGCTGGTCCGGCATCGAGCGGCTCAACGGCGCGCAGATCGCGGGCGTGGCGGCCGCCTGCGCCGGCGTGTTGGTGTTCCTGTCGGACAAGCTGCTCGCCGGCCGCTGGCTGGCCGGCGGCGGCGACCTGTTCCTGCTGGTCGCGGCAAGCTTCTTCTCGTACTACACCGTTGCCTCGAAGCCGCTGATCGAACGCCATGGTGGAATCGTGGTGATGGCCTACGCGACGTTGCTCGGCAGCGTGCCCGTCGTGGCACTGTCGATGCCGGCGGGCATGGGCGTCGAGTGGACGAGGCTCTCGCCACTGCTCTGGCTCGGCCTGCTGTGGGCGGTGACCGTTTCGGCCTTCGCCGGCTGGCTGGCCTGGGGATGGGCCAACGCGGTGCGCGGCGTGGGCCGCACTGCCCCGCTGATGTACCTGATGCCGCCGGTCGCCGGAGTCGTCGCGTGGATCGCATCGGACGAGCGCTTCACCGCCGCCAAGCTGCTCGGCGCGGCAATCACGCTCGGCGGCGTCGCGCTGGCGCAGTTCGCCGGCAGGAGCCGCGCGCGCGAAGCACCGGCCCTGGTCGACTGAAGCCGACTCGGGGGCCGCGCCGGTGGCATGGTCCTTGCTGCGCGCATCCGGCATTCTATCGTGACGCTTTCGGCCGAACGCGCGCGCACGGCGCCCAGGCAGTTCGAGACCGCCTGCACGGCGCTTCGCCGCGGCCGGCCCGCATCAGTGCGCAGCGGTCACTCGCAGCAAGGGTGCCCGACAGGCACCGTCGACGATGCGTGCCAGCCCGCGAAACGCGAGGTCGCCGACGAGCACGCGGCGCACCGGCACTTCGCGCTGGCTCGCCGCGTAGCGCCCCTTGTCGTCGAACGCCTCGAGGAACGCCGCGGCGTCGAGCCCCTCGCCCAGCCCGTCGAGCACTCCTCCGGTGAGCCAGACGCCGGCGTCGGCGCCGAAGGCGAGGCACAGGTCGCCCGCAAACGCGCCGAGCAGGCGCGAAAACCACTGCACCGCCTCGCGCGCGGCCCGCTCGCCCTGCGCCGCGCGCGCGACGACCTCGGGCGCCGGCGTCGGCGTGGCGGCGCCGCTGCGCCAGGCGTGCAGCCAGCCGAGCCCTTCGCCGCAGAGCAGGCGCTCCCACGACATCCGCCCCCAGCGCGCGCGACCGCGCTCGCGCAGCGCCTCGATTGCGGTGTCCAGCCAGGCAAGACCCATGTGACCGGCCTCGCTGGCAAGCACGCGTTCGTCTTCGCCGCCGGCCCCGCCGATCAGCGCAGCCACGCCGAGTCCGGTTCCCGGGCCGATCAGCAGCCGGCTGCCCGATCCTCGGGTGCCGGCACGCAGCACGGCGGTGTCGCCCTCGCCCAGTGCCGACAAGCCGGCGGCGGCGGCGACGAAATCGTTGACGACGCACAGCGTGCGCAACTGCAGGGTCGCGCGCAGGCTTTCCGGATCGAGCACCCAGTCGCGGTTGGTCATTCGCAGCGGGCCGCTACGCACCGCCAGCGCGATCGCGAGTGCGGCGTGCGCCGCGGGCTGCGCCTGCGTGCGCTCGAAACCGAGCAGTGCTTCGGCGACGCCGGCGCTCGCGTCGGCGCGCATTCGCGTGATCGCACCGGCACCGGCCTCGCGGCCCCAGCGGCAGATGCGCACGTTGGTGCCGCCGATGTCGGTGAACAGCCAGTCGCGCGTGCCGGACATCGAGGCCTGGCCAGCGGCCGCTTACAGGTCGGCCAGCGGCAGGTGCCGCGCGCTGCGGTCGGCGCTGCGCATCGACTTCACCACCTCGTCGAGCAGGCGGTTCAGCGTGGCGAGGCGCTTCGGATCCAGGCGCGACAGCACGTCGGCGAGTATGCCCACCAGTGGCTTGGGCGCACGAGCGATCACCTGCTCGCCCGCTTCGGTCGGATGCAGCTGCACGATGCGCTGGTCGGTGCTCTCGCGGGCGCGGCGGATCAGCCCCTGGCGCACCAGTTGCTCGACCAGGTTGCTCGCGGTGGACTGCTGCACCGCCATCGAGCGGGCGAGATCCTTCACGCGGATGCCCGGCGCCTGCACGACGACCGAGAGCGCCCAGAGTTGCGAGCCGCTGATTCCGCAGCGCTCCTCGACCTCGTGGAAGTGGCGCCGCACCGCCCGGAAGATGACGCGGAAATTCTGCAGCGCCTCGATCGCGTCGGCGGACTGTCCTGGCGGCAGCGAAGAGCGATCGGCGGAGCCGCCCGGGCTGGGCTGCGTTTCGACGGCGGCGGCGCGGTTCATCGATGTCCCGTGTGCTACGGTTGGCGGTGGGGGAATTATGCTGATCCTCGGCGCATCGCGCGACAGGCTTTCCGGCGGCAATCCCCTTGGCGCATACATTCCACTTGATATGACGCAAGGCGCGTGCTGATAGCGGCGCCTACAGTCGACTTTCGGTTTTCCGTGACGCGCAGCCGCTCCTCCGTGCCCTCCGTTCACGCCGCAGGCCGCACGAAGCGTCCCGCGCAGCGCGACGCATCGCCCGGGCCGTGGCGAGTCATCCGCCTGCTCGATGCGCCGCATCGCCTCGGTTTCTTCGTCGGCTCGGCGATGGTCTCGGCGAGTGCACTGTGGTGGCTCGCAACGCTGGCGGCCCAGCTCGTTGCGCACCGGCCGATCCACTGGGCCGTCGCACCGACCCACGCCCACGCGCTGCTGATGAGCTTCTCGTTCATGCCGATGTTCTTCGCCGGCTTCCTGTTCACCGCCGGGCCACGTTGGCTGGCCCTGGGGACGATGCCGGCGCACAGCCTGCTGCCGGTGGCGGCCGCCTGGCTCGCCGGCTGGGGCGTCTTCCTGGCCGGCGTGCACCTCGACCCGACGCTCGCCGCAACCGGGCTTGCGGTGGTCGCGACCGGCTGGACCGTGTTCGTCTGGCGCCTGGCGCAGCTGCTGCGGCGCAGTCGCGTCGCCGACCGCACTCACCTCAGGGTCATCGGCTGCGCCTGCGGCGTCGGCGCTGCTGCACTGTGGGCTGCCGCGGCCGGCCTGGCCGCCGGCGCACCGGCGGCGGTGGGCGCCGCGCTCGCCGTCGGGCTTTGGTGGTTCCTCTCTCCGGTGTTCGCCACCGCGATGCACCGGATGGTGCCGTTCTTCGGCGTAGCCGCACCGCGCCTCGACGAGCGCCACCCGGAATGGCTGCTCTGGACGCTGCTGGCGCTGCTCGGCCTGCAGGTGCCGTTCGCGTCGGGCCCGCTCGCCAATCCCATGCTCGCGGCAACGGCACTCGTCGTCGACGCCGGCGCCGCCGCGCTGGTCTTCGGGCTCGCGTTGCGTTGGCGCGCAACCCAGAACCTGCGCATCCGCCTGCTCGCGATGCTGAACCTCGGCTTCGTCTGGCTGGGCCTGGCCTTCGCGCTGCAGGCCGCATCGGCCGCGCAAGCCTGGTTCAGCGGCGAAGCGAACCATTCGCCGATCCCGAGCCTGCACGCGCTCGGCATGGGCTTCTTCGGCTCGATCCAGTTCGCGTTCGTGACCCGCGTGAGCGCGGGCCAGGACGGGCGCGCGCAGGCGATCGATCGCTTCGCCTGGGCGCTGTTCCTCATTCTCCAGGCCGCCGTAGCGCTGCGCCTCGTCGCGGCCTGGCTGCCCGCCACGCCGTCGCTGCTGCTCGCGGCGGCCGTTCTGTGGGCATTCGCGATGCTCGCATGGGCCGTCCGGCATGCCCGCTGGTACGGCCGGCCGCGCAGCGACGGGCGTGCCGGATGACCGCCGCTCACACGAGGGCGCCACGCCGGCGCCCGCTCCGGAGGAATTCCCGATGACCGAACAACGAACCGCCGTGCCGCGCAAACCCGATCTCGTCTGCCCCGCCGGTTCGCTGCGGGCGCTCGAGCGCGCGATCGATGCCGGCGCCGACGCGGTCTACATGGGCCTGAAAGACGCGACCAATGCGCGCAACTTCGCCGGCCTGAACTTCGACCTCGACCAGGCCCGCGAAGGCATCGCCTACGCGCACGCGCGCAACGCGCGCGTGCTGATGGCGCTGAACACTTTCGCCGATGCGCGCGAACCCGCGCGCTGGTGGGCCGCGGTCGACGTGGCGGCCAGGCTCGGCGCCGACGCGCTCATCTGCGCCGACACCGCGGTGCTCGCCTACGCGCGCGACCACCATCCGCAACTGCGGCTGCACCTGTCGGTGCAGGCCTCGGCCACCACCTACGAGGCGATCGAGTTCTACCGCGAGCGCTACGGCATCCAGCGCGCGGTGCTGCCGCGCGTGCTCACGCTGTCGCAGGTCGGGCACGTCTGCCGCCACACCGACGCCGAGATCGAAGTCTTCGGCTTCGGCAGCCTGTGCGTGATGGTCGAGGGCCGCTGCGCGCTGTCCTCCTACGCCACCGGCCAGTCGCCCAACACCGCGGGCGTGTGCTCGCCGCCGTCGGCGGTGCGCTGGGAGGACGCCGCCGACGGCGTGCACGCGCGCCTGAACGAAGTGCTGATCGACAGCTACGCGCCCGACGAGCCGCGCGGCTATCCGACGCTGTGCAAGGGGCGCTTTCACGTCGAGGGCGTGCGCGACTACGCGCTCGAGGAGCCCACCAGCCTGAACACGCTGGCGGTGCTGCCGCAGTTGATGGAGTTCGGCATCGCGGCGATCAAGATCGAGGGTCGCCAGCGCAGCCCGGCCTACGTCGAGCAGGTCACGCGCGTCTGGCGCGCGGCAATCGACCAGTGCGCGGCGCAGCCCGCGCGTTTCACGGTGCAGCCGCAGTGGGTGGCCGCGCTCGGGCGCTGGTCCGAAGGCCAGCAGCACACGCTGGGCGCCTACAATCGCCCGTGGCGCTGACAGGAGGCATCGGCATGAATCCGCGCATCCGGCTCACCGTCGGCCCGGTCCTCTACTACTGGCCGCGCAAGACGCTGATCGACTTCTACGGGCAGGTCGCCGACTCGCCCGCCGACACGGTGGTGCTGGGCGAGGTGGTCTGCTCGCGACGCCACGAAATGAAGCTCGACGACTGGCTCGCGCTGGCGCGCGACCTGGCCGGCTGCGGCAAGGAGGTCGTGCTGGCCAGCCAGGCGCTGCTCGAATCCGAATCCGACCTGCGCGAGATGCGCCGCCTGACCGCACAGGACGAGTTCATGGTCGAGGCCGGCGACGCCTCGGCGCTGCGCACGCTCGCCGGCCGCGCATTCGTGCTCGGGCCGCACGTCAACGTCTACAGCCGCCCCGCACTCGAGGAGCACGCCGCACTGGGCGCGGTGCGCTGGGTCGCGCCGGTCGAACTGAGCCTCGAGGCGATCGGGCTGGTCAATCCCGCCGGGTCGCCGGTTGCCGGCGGCCCCGCGGCCGACACTCCGATCGCCACCGAGCTCTTCGCCTTCGGCAGGCTGCCGCTCGCCTTCTCGGCGCGCTGCTTCACCGCGCGCCACTACCACCTCAACAAGGACGAGTGCGGGTTTCGCTGCATCGAGCACCCCGACGGCCTGCTGCTGTCCACCGGCGAGGGCGCACCGTTCCTCACGCTGAACGGCATCCAGACGCAATCGGCCGCGCAGCAGTGCCTCATCGGGGAAGCGGCGGCGATGCGCGCGGCAGGCGTGAGCCGGGTGCGACTGTCGCCGGTCGCGCAGCGCTTCGGCGAAGTGCTGGCGAGCTTCGAGCGCGTGCTCAACGGCGACGGCGACGCCGCCGAGGAGCGCACCGCGCTGGCCGCGATGAGCCTGCCCGGCGGACTGGTCGACGGCTTCGCGCACCGCCGTCCCGGACTCGAACGCAGCTGGAGTTGAAGGAGCCTGCCATGACCCCCAACCGCAACACCGCCCTGCCCGTGCCCGAGCCGCTGCGCCGCTTCGTCTCACGGCTTCCGATCCGCCCGCCCTCGGTCGTGCTGGCGCTGGCGCTCGATCGCCTGCTGCGGCCGCAGCTGCCGGCCGACGCCGCGCAGCAACTGGCCGGACGGGTGGTCGAGATCGAGGTCTGCGACCTCGGCATCCGCTGCCGGCTGATGCTCGACGCGGGCGGCTTCCACGCGGCGCCCGACGGCGGCGCGGTCGCGCTGCGGGTGGCTGCCGACGCGGCAAGCTACCTGCGCCTGCTGCGCGGCGAGGAAGACGCCGACCGGCTGTTCTTCGAGCGCGCGCTGGTGATGGAAGGCGACACCGAATACGGCCTGATCCTGAAGAACACGCTCGACGCGATCGGGCCGCTGTTGCGCTGGCCGGCACGCGCCGCCTGAAGCCGCACGGGGGCCGCGCGCGCGCCGCCACCGATATACTTGTGCCCTGCACCCAGCCGGGCGCGACGCGCATCGGATCTCCCATGACAGACGGCTACATCCTCACGCTCTCGTGCCCGGATCGTCCGGGCATCGTCCACGCGGTGTCGGGCTTCCTGCTCGAGCACGGCGGCAACATCCTCGAGGCGGCGCAGTACGACGACCGCGACACGGGGCTCTTCTTCATGCGGGTGCACTTCGAATCGGCCGCTGCGGACGCCTCGATCGAGTCGTTGCAGCGCGCGTTCGCACCGGTCGGCGAGACCTTCCGCATGCGCTGGGCCTTCTTCGACGCGGCCCGGCCCGCGCCGACGGTGATCCTCGTCTCGAAGCTCGGGCATTGCCTGAACGACCTGCTGTTCCGGCACCGATCCGGGCTGCTGCCGATCGACATCCGGGCGGTCGTCTCGAACCATCGCGACTTCTACCAGCTCGCCGCCTCGTACAACGTACCGTTCCACCACGTTCCGGTCACCGCCGCCACCAAGGCGCGGGCCGAAGCGCGGCTGATGGAGATCGTGGCCGCCGAAGGCGCCGAGCTGGTCGTGCTGGCGCGCTACATGCAGGTGCTGTCGGACGAGCTATGCCGCAAGCTCGAGGGCCGCGCGATCAACATCCACCACTCGTTCCTGCCGAGCTTCAAGGGCGCCAAGCCGTACGGACAGGCGCACGAGCGCGGCGTCAAGCTGATCGGCGCCACTGCGCACTACGTGACGGCCGACCTGGACGAAGGCCCGATCATCGAGCAGGACGTAGAGCGCGTCGACCACTCGATGGACGTCGCCACGCTCACCGCGATCGGCCGCGACGTGGAGAGCGTGGTCCTCGCGCGCGCGGTGAAGTGGCACGCCGAGCACCGCATATTGCTGAACGGCGGCAAGACGGTGGTGTTCCGCTAGGGTCGGCGCAACGCGTATCTGCGGGCGTCTCAGCGCGCGTCGGCCAGCGCGAACGCCGCGGCCCGCTCGGCGATCATCACCACCGGCACGTTCGTGTTGCCCGAGACCAGCGTCGGCATGACCGAGCAATCGACCACGCGCAGGCCGCCCACGCCGCGCACCCGCAACTGCTGGTCGACGACCGCCATCGCGTCGTCGCCCATCCTGCAGGTGCCGCTCGGGTGGAAGATGGTCCCGGCGTGGTTGCGCACGAACTCGAGCAGATCGGCGTCGCTCGCCGCCTGCGCGCCAGGCGCGTACTCGTCGACCACGAAGGGTCCGAGCGCCCGGGTCGCGGCGAGCCGGCGCGCGAGCTTCACGCCGTCCACCGCGGTGCGGCGGTCGTTCTCCGTCGAGAGGTAGAACGGCTGCATCGACGGCGCCTCGAGCGGATCGGTCGAGCGGATGCGCACGTAGCCCCGCGACTCCGGGCGCAGCTGGCACACCGACATCGTGAAGCCCGAGTGCGAGTGCACCGGCGAGCCGGCCATGTCGGAGGACAGCGTCGCGACGTGGAACTGCACGTCCGGGCGCGTCAGTTCGGGACGCGTACGCGCGAAGATGCCGCCCTGGTTGATGCCGATCGCCATCGGACCGCCACGCAGGAAGACGTACTCCATGCCGATGCGCAGCTTGCCCCACGGCGAGGCGAGCTGGTCGTTGGTCGTGATCGGCCGGGAGCACCGGAACATTACGCGAGCCTGCAGGTGATCCTGCAGGTTCTCGCCGACGCCGGACAGCTCGTGCACGACGGGGATGCCGAACGAGTGCAGCAGCTCCGCCGGGCCGACTCCCGAGAGTTGCAGCAGTTGCGGCGACTGCAGCGCACCCGCGCACAGGATCACCTCGCGGCGTGCGCGCACCCGCACCGGCGGCCCCGCTTCGACGGTGACGCCGGACGCCTTCGCGGTGCCCGCGTCGCGCCGGTCGGCGCGCGCTCCGGGCCGGTACTCGACCCCGACTGCGCGCCGGCCCTCGAAGAGGATGCGCGTGGTCTGCGCGCGCGTGAGCACCTGCAGGTTCGCGCGCCTGCGCGCCGGCCGCAGGTAGGCCACCGCAGTGCTGCAGCGAAAGCCGTTGCGCGTGCTCAGCTGATAGTAGCCGGCGCCCTCCTGGCGCGCGCCGTTGAAGTCGGGGTTGCGCGGAATGCCGATCTCCTCGCAGGCGGCGATCACCGCGTCGATCAGCGGATGCCGCACGCGGATGTGCGAGGACCACAGCGGACCGCCGGTGCCCCGCCATTCGTCGGCGCCCAGCGTATTGTGCTCGAGCCGGCGAAACCACGGCAGCACTTTTTCGAACGACCAGTCGGCGTTGCCCTGCGCCGCCCAGTCGTCGTAGTCCTCGGCCTGCCCGCGGATGAAGATCAGCCCGTTGATCGCGCTCGATCCGCCCAGGGTCTTGCCGCGCGGCCAGTAGACCTGGCGCCGGTTCATTCCGGGGTCGGGGTCGGTGCGGAACATCCAGTTCAGCACCGGGTTGAACATGGTCTTCGCATAGCCGATCGGCACGTGGATCCAGGGGTAGCGATCCTCGGGGCCGGCTTCGAGCAGCAGCACGCGGTGGCGCCCGTCCTCGCTCAGTCGCGCGGCCATCACGCAGCCCGCCGATCCCGCTCCCACCACGATGTAGTCGTATTCGTCCATTGGCGCGCCCGTGCCGGTTGCCCGCGCGCGCCCGTCGCGCGGGATGACGGGAATTGAATCGGATCCGGTCCGAGTATTCAATCCCGCGGAATTCGTGAAGCGGTTTTTCGGAACGCATCCCGGCGCCCGGGTGTTGTCTGCGCGACGCGCCGGGTGTTAGGTTCTGCCGTGCCCCGGATGACCGCGTGCAGCATCGGCGGGCATCCGGCTCAGCAGAACAACCGAATCCATACACCGCGGAGGAGACATGAAACCCTGGCTTCGCAAGCTCGGCGCGGCACTGCTCGCGCTCGGCGGCCTGACGATGGCGGGCACCGTCGTTGCACAGCAGAAGATCCGCCTGCAGACCGCAGTCCCGACGGCGAGCATCTACTTCGAACTGATGAAGCGCTACGCTGATCGCGTCGACAAGATGTCCGGCGGCAAGCTCAAGATCGACGTCCTTCCCGATGGTGCGGTCGTGCCGGCATTCGAGGTCCTCGACGCGGTCGACAAGGGCATCGTGGAAGGCGGTTTTGCCTGGACCCACTACTGGTCGGGCAAGCACGCCGCCGCCGGCCTGTTCTCGAACCCGATGGCCGGCGCCGGCGCCGGCCTCGACCAGCTCTCGCACATGGCCTGGCTCGCCGAGGGCGGCGGCCAGGCGCTCTATGACAAGCTCTACAGCGACGTTCTCAAGGTCAAGGTCGTCGGCTTCATGCTGCAGCCGATGGGCCCCGATCCGCTCGGATGGTTCAAGCAGCCGATCGCCAGCGTGGAAGACTTCAAGAAGATGAAGTACCGCTCGCCCCCCGGAATCACCGGCGAGATCTTCAAGGAGATGGGCGTCTCGGCGGTCGCGTTGCCCGGCGGCGAGATCGTTCCGGCGGCGCAGCGCGGCGTGATCGACGCCGCCGAGTGGATCGGACCGGCCGACGACGTGAACCTCGGCCTGCACCGCGTCTGGAAACACTACTACCTGCAGGGCCTGCATCAGTCGACCGACGTGGGCGAAGTGCTGTTCAACAAGACCTGGTTCGACAAGCAGTCGCCCGAGACGAAGGAGATGCTGCGCACCGCAGCCATGGCCACCTCCGCGGAGACCTACGTCTTCAACATCGCACGCAACGCAGCCGCGCTCGACAAGCTGAAGAGGGACTCGCAGATCGTCGTGCACGACACGCCGGCCGATTTCTTCCCGGCGTTCGTCAAGGCGACCAACACGGTGCTCGACCGCCACGCGGCGAAAGACGCGTTCTTCAAGGAGGTGCTCGATTCCCAGCGCAACTTCGCGAAGACGGTGGTGCCGTACTGGACGAAGATCAACGCGCTGTACACCAACCTGGGCAACGCCGCGCTTCAAGAGAAGAAATGAGCGACGCGCCCGCCGGCACGGGGCGGGTCGCCCGCCTCGTCGCCATCATCGACGCGGTCTCCCTCTGGTCGGGCCGCGCGGTGTCCTGGATGCTGATCCCGATGGTCGCGAGCCTCGTCTACGAAGTCGGGGCGCGCTACCTGTTCGATGCGCCGACCACCTGGGCGTACGACATGACCTACATGCTGTACGGCAGTTTCTTCATGCTAGGTTCCGCGTACACGATGATGCGCAAGGGCCACATCCGCACCGACATGTTCTACGCGAACTGGTCGGTACGCACGCAGGGCACGGTGGACGTGATCTGCTACCTGGTCTTCTTCTTCCCGGCGATGATCGCGTTCCTGTTCGTCGGCTGGGACTTCTTCTGGGCCTCGTGGGTGCGCGAAGAGCGCATGGTCACCAGTCCCTGGATGCCGATCGTCTGGCCCTTCAAGCTGTCGATCCCGGTTGCCACCGCACTGATGCTCCTGCAGGGCGTCTCGGAGTTCGCGAAGAGCGCGGTTGCAGCGCGCCGGGGCGTCTGGCTGTGAGCCCGGAGATCATCGGCCTCGTCGCGCTCGCGATCCTCTTCGTCGCCATATTCATCGGCTTTCCGATCGCGTTCACGCTGATCGCGATCTCGCTGGGCGTCGGCTGGTTCGCGCTCGGCGATCTCGCGATTCACCTGATGACGCTTCAGTTGTTCTCGGTGATGCGCGACCCCACGCTCGCGGCCGTTCCGTTCTTCCTCTTCATGGGCTACCTGCTCGAGGAATCGGGGCTGATCCAGCGGCTCTTTCGCGGCGTGCAGCTGCTGCTGGCCGGCGTCAACGGGTCGCTGTATCTCGCGGTGATCATCACCGCGACCATCTTCGCCGCGGCAACCGGCATCGTCGGTTCCTCGGTCACCCTGCTGGGCGTGATGGCGGCGCCCGCGATGATGAAGAGCGGCTACGACGTGCGCATGAGCGCCGGCGCGATCACAGCCGGCGGCACGCTCGGCATCCTGATCCCCCCATCGGTGATGCTCATCGTGATGGGGCCGGTCGTCGGCGTTCCCGCCACCGACCTGTTCGCGGCCGCGGTCTTCCCCGGGCTGCTGCTGTCCGGGCTGTTCGTCGTCTACACGCTCGCGCGCAGCTACCTCGATCCGAAGCTGGGTCCGGCACTGCCGTTGTCCGAGCGCCGGCCCATGCCGGAAGTGATGCGCGAACTCCTCTACGGCTCGGTGCCCGTGGTGCTGGTCATCATCGCGACGCTCGGAGTGATCCTGGCCGGCATCGCCACGCCCACCGACGCGGGCGCGGTCGGTTCCTTCGCGACCCTGCTGCTGACGCTCGCCTACCGGAAGATGACCTGGCCGGGCCTGCGGCGCGCGATGATGTCCACCGTCGAAGTCTCGTGCATGATCCTGCTGCTGGTCGCAGCGTCGAACTACTTCGGCTCGGTCTTCTCCCGGCTCGGCAGCGCCGACTATCTCGCGAACCTGCTGCTCGGCCTCGAACTGAGTCCGACTCTCATGCTGCTGCTGATGCTGGCGCTGATCTTCGTGCTCGGCTGGCCGCTCGAATGGGTGCCGATCGTGCTGGTGGTGGTGCCGATCTTCCTGCCGATCATCAACAAGCTCGGCATCGACCTCATCTGGTTCTGCACGCTCGTGGCGGTGTGCCTGCAAACCGCCTGGATGTCGCCGCCGGTGGCCCTGTCGGCCTACTTCCTCAAGGGCGTCGTGCCCCAGTGGGACCTGAAGGACATCTACGTCGGCATGATGCAGTTCATGGTGCTGCAGATCATCGGCCTGCTGCTGGTGCTGTGGTTTCCGGCGATCGCGCTGTGGCTGCCCAGCGTGCTGCAGTAGCCGCAAGCGCCCCGCGCAAGTCCGCCGCTGCGCGCAGCAAGGCGGCCGGCACTGCCCGGGCGCGGCCCGAAGCACCCGAACGACACGCCGGCTCGGTCACCGCGCGCGCGCTGGCGCTTCTGGGCCAGCTTGCCGGGCATCCGGAAGGCGCCTCGCTGCACCGGATGACACTGGAGCTGGGCTGGCCCAAGTCGTCGGTGCATCGGCTGTGCGCGCACCTCGAGCAGGCCGGGTGGATCATGCGCGCCGGCAGCGAACGCAACCTGGTGCTCGGCCCGACGGCACAGCAGTTCGCGCTGCGCGCACTGCGCCACGATGCGGCCAGCTCCGAACGGCACGCGATCCTGCACGGCCTCGTCGACCGCATCGGCGAGACCTGCAACCTGACGATGCTCGTGGGCGGCGAGGTGCTCTACGTCGACCGGGTCGAGTCGGCATGGCCTTTGCGCCTGCACCTCGAACCCGGCTCGCGGGTGCCGGTGCACTGCACCGCCAGCGGCAAGCTGTTCCTCGCGTACATGCCGAAGGCCCAGCGCGAGCGGCTGCTGGCGGCGCGGCCGCTTCGGGCCGCCACGCCGAAGACGCTGCTCGATGCAGCGGCGATCGAAAAGGAGATGCGCACGATCGCGCGCCGCGGCTACAGCCTCGATCGCGAGGAGTTCCTGCTCGGGCTGATCGCGATCGCGGTGCCGGTGCCCGGGCGCGACGGCCATCCGATCGCCGCACTCGCCACGCACGCGCCGCTCGGACGACTGTCGCTGAAGCGGGCGATCGGACTGCTGCCCGTGCTGCGCAAGGCCGCCGCGGCACTGGCCGCGACGCTCGCACCCTGAGTCAGCTCCGGCCAGGCCCGTGCACCAGCGCCTCGGTGTGACGCGCGATCACGCCCTCTTCGTCGGTCGGCACCACCCATAGCCCGATCGCCGAATCCGGCGCGTGCATCCGCGGCCGATGCGCCGCGTTCGCCGCATCGTCGATGCGCACGCCCATCCAGTCGAGCAGCCCGCAGATGCGGGCTCGGGCGCCGGCGTCGTTCTCGCCGATGCCCGCGGTGAAGACGATCGCGTCGCAGCCGCCGAGCACCACCGCGCTCGCGGCGATCTCCTGTGCCGCGCGCTGGCAGAACACCTCGATCGCGAAACCGGCACGCGGGTCGTCGCTCGCGGCGAGCACCCTCATGTCGCCCGAGATGCCCGACAGGCCGAGCAGGCCCGACTGGTGATACAGCCCGCGGGCGAGCGTATCGAGGTCCATCCCGAGCTGCTGCTGCGCGAACAGCGCCACGCCGATGTCGACCGCACCCGGCCGGGTGCTCATCACCAGCCCGTCCAGCGTCGACAGGCTCATGCTCGTGCGCACCGAGCGCCGCTCGCGCATCGCGCAGACGCTCGCGCCGCTGCCCAGGTGCGCGACCACGATCCGGCCATCGGCCTGAGCGCCCATCAGGCCGGGGAGCTGCTGGGCGATCGATTCGAACGACAGTCCGTGAAAGCCGTAGCGCCGCACGCCGCGGTCGCGCCACGAGGCCGGCAGCGGCAGCGTCGTGTGCAGCCGCGGCTGCGTCGCATGGAACGCGGTATCGAAACACGCCACCTGCGGCAGGCCCGAATCGATCGCCGCCATCGCGTGGATGCCGGCCACGCAGTGCGACTGGTGCAAAGGCGCGAGGGGTTCGAGCGACTCCATCAGCCGCAGCGAAGCGCGATCGACCAGGCACGGCGCCACCAGCGCCTCGCCGCCGTGCACCACCCGGTGCCCCACCGCCTCGACCCGGTCGATCAGCCTTTGCTCGCGCAGTCGCGCGAGCACCTCGCGCAGGGCCCTGCGCTGGTCGGCGGGCGCCGGCAGCACGATCTCGCCGCCCTGCGCGCCTTCGGTGCGCCACACCATCACCGGCGAATCGGGCAGCCCGTGCACCTGTCCGCGCAACAGCTCGCGTGGCGGGCACGGTGCACCGGTGGACGGATCGACGCGGCGGTAGACGGCGAACTTGAAGCTCGAAGAACCGCTGTTCAGGACGAGAATGGTCACGTGACCGACCAGTCGATCGTCTGTGCCATCGCCCCGGCGGCCGATCGCATCGCGGGCAGGAACTGGATTGCCTCGGTGAGCGGCAACCGCGGCACCGGCGCGTGCATCGCCAGCGCCGCGACCACGCGGCCGTCGGCGTCGTGCACCGGCACGGCCAGGCAGCAGATGCCGGCGAGGTACTCCTCGTCGTCGGTCGCGTAGCCCTGCTCGCGAATCCGGTCGAGTTCCGCGGCCAGCACACCCGGATCGGTCAGCGTCTTGCGCGTGTGCCGCACCAGCGGACTCTGGCGCACGAAGCGCTCGCGCGAGCGCCTCGGCATGTACGCCAGGAACAGCTTGCCGCTGGCCGACGCGTGCAGCGGCACGCTCGAGCCCGCTCCCAGCGCGATCCGCAGCGGCCAGGCGGTCTCGACCCGATCGAGATAGGTCACCGCGTTGCCGTTCGGGATGGTGAGGTTGCAGGTCTCGCCGGTCTGTTCGACGAGCTCCTCCAGGATCGCATGCCGCGCCGCACGGCTGGGCGAATTCAGCAGCACCTCGCCGGCCAGCGTGCTCAGCCGGCGACCGCACTGATAGCGCTTGCTGCCCGGCTCGCGGCCCACCAGCCCCGCCGCCTCGAGCGTCGCGAGGATGCGAAACACCGTGGGCTTGGGCAATCCGACCGACTTGCAGATGTCGGCCAGCTGCGGCGGCACCTCGGTGCAGGCGATCGCCTCCATCACGCGCATCGCCCGCAGGATGGCCGAGCCGGCCGGCACCGTGTCGTCGGCCAGCGACTCCTCCGGCGGTGTCTCGGCCGCGGCGGCCGGACCACTCAGGGCAGGCGGGTGACGACCGGCACGCCGCATTTCTGCAGGCACCCCGCGGTGACGCTACCGAGGATCGCGGCTTCGAGCGGGCGCCGCGCACGGGTGACCATCGCGAGCAGCACGTCGCGGCGCCCGTCGAGATAGCGCGCGATCGCGTCGGCCGGATCGCCGTGCAGCACTTCCCAGCTGGTGCGCACGCCGTATCGCGTGCGGTAGTCTTCGGCGCGGGTGCGCACGTAGGAGGACTCCATCACGTCGCTGGCGGGGATGTCGGCGCCGGGCCTGGAGTCGGGCGTAATCGCCTGGACCAAGCTGAGGTCGGCCCCGAGCCACTGCGCCATGCCGGCGGCCTGCGAGGCCATCGCCTCCGAGACCTGGGTGCCGTCGAGCGGCAACAGCACGCTGTTGATCTTCACCGCCTGGCGGCGTCCCTCGACCGCTGCGCCGCGCGGCCGATACAGGATGACCGGATCTCCGCTCGCGCGCACGATGCGCATCGCCACGCTGCCCATCATCGCTTCCATCAGGCCGCTGCGGCCGTGAGAGGTCATCGCGATCAGCGTGCCCGGCACGCGCCGCGCCTCGGCGAGGATCGTGTCGGCGAGGTCGCCGCGAGCGACCACCGCACGCCCGTCGGCGGCCAGTTCGGACGCGAGAGCCCCCACGTAGCGTGCAGCCTCGGCCTGCTCGTCTTCGCGATCGACCACCTGCAACAGCGACAGCGGCGCGCCGGTGGCCCGGACAATGCCGAGCGCATGCGGCAGCACTTCCTCGGAAAACGGGGACCCATCAACTGGGACCAGGATTCGATCGTACATTCGGGGCGCCTCCTCGAGCGGTTGGTGCTGCAGCGCAAGCATAAGCCAAGATGCGCCTTGCCGGCATCCGTCCCCGGCGCGACCGGAGCGTGACCGATGACCGCACCGGTCGGCGCATATGGGATACTCCCGCGGGGTTGCGGCGGAGCCCGCCATGAAGCAAGTACAAATCGCTGGGAGACACGGTGCCTTGGCGCGGTGCGTCGGGACGGCTATCCTGGCGATTGCGGGCGCCGTGGTGCAGGCGCAACCATCCGGGCAGGCGGTGGCCACCACTGGCGGACTCGATCAGGTCATCGTGAGCGCCACCCGTAGCGAACAGCGCAGTTTCGACGCTCCGGCGGCAATCGACGCAATAGGCCAGATCGCGATCCGCGAGCACCGACCCGGCGTCGACCTGTCGGAATCGCTCGGCCGGGTTCCGGGCCTTCGCGTGCAGAATCGCCAGAACTACGCTCAAGACCTGCAACTGTCGTCGCGAGGATTCGGCGCACGAGCCGCCTTCGGGGTGCGCGGCGTGCGTCTGCTGCAGGACGGAATTCCGTTCACGGCGCCCGACGGGCAGGGTCAGACCGGCATGTTCGACCTCGAGACCGCCGAGCGCATCGAGGTCCTGCGCGGACCGTTCGCGACGCTTTACGGCAATTCCTCCGGCGGACTGGTCTCGGTGTTCACCCGCGACCCGCCGGATCGCCCGACCTGGCGGGTCAGGGGTCATGCCGGGAGTTACGGTACGTGGACGTCCGGTGCCGGCTACGGTGCCACGATGGGCGCGGTCGGCGCGCGTGTGGATGCCTCGCGCTTCAACACCGAAGGTTATCGCGAGCATAGCCGCACGCGGCGCGACTTGGCCAGCGTACGGCTGACGCACACTGCTGACGACGAGAGTCGAGTGTCGCTCGATGCGACGGTACTTCATCAACCCGACACCCGCGACCCGCTCGGGCTCACCCGGCAACAGGTGAGCGAGAATCCCCGGCAGGCCGGCACCGGCGCCATCGCATTCGACACGCGCAAGAGTGTCGAGCACCGGCAGTTCGGCATTTCGTGGCAAAGCCGCCCCGGTCCGGCCGACACGCTCACGCTGCGTGGCCATCTCGGCGAACGGCAGGTCACTCAGTACCTCGCCTTCACCGGGGCTGCGGCGGCGTCCTCGGGCGGCGTGGTCGATCTGGACCGTGGCTTCGGTGGTGCCAGCCTGCAATGGACCCGCTCGACCCGACTGGCCGACACACGCCTCGACTTCACGCTGGGCTTCGATTACGAGCGCATGCAGGAGCGTCGCCGCGGCTACGTGAACGAGTCGGGCATGGCCGGTGCCCTACGCCGTGACGAGATGGACACTGCGGCGAGCCTTGGCCAGTACGCAATCGCCGAGTGGTGGTTCGTGCCGAACTGGAAACTGTCGGGCGGCATGCGCCGATCGAGCGTCTGGTTCGACGTGCACGACGATTTCGTGACCCCGGCCAACCCGGACGACTCGGGCAGCAAGCGCTTCGCGGCGACGAGCCCGGTCATCGGCCTGCTCCATCCGCTCACCGATACGGTCAATCTCTACGCCTCCGCCGGTCGCGGCTTCGAGACTCCGACCTTGGCCGAACTGGCCTATCGGCCCGACGGGTTGCCAGGGTTGAACTTCGCGCTCGAGCCGAGCCGCAGCACGAACTACGAGGCGGGCGTCAAGATGCTATTCGGCCGGGCGGGCCGCCTGAACCTGACGGTGTTTCGCACCACAACGCGCAGCGACATCGTGCCCGACGTGAACGCGGCCGGGCGCACCACCTTCCGCAACGCTGCGCGCACGGCCCGGCGCGGCATCGAGTTCGGGCTGGAATCGGCGTTTGGCGCCGGGTTCGGCGGCTCGCTCGCATGGACCCTCGTCGACGCCCGGTTCCGCGACTACCTGGCCACCTCCGGAGCCGACCTCTCCGGTAACGCAATCCCCGGCGTACCCGGATCTTCGGTCTATTCCGAACTGACATGGCGCCATGCGACGAGCGGCTTCGCCACCGGCGTCGAAGTCCGCTGCAATGCCAAGGTGCCCGCCGACGACGCAAACTCGGAGTACGCCGGCTCGCACACGGTACTCGGCTGGCATGCCGGTTTCGCCTGGCGTTTCGCCCGCCTGCGACTGTCTCCGTTCGTGCGCATCGACAATCTCTCCAACACCCGGTACATCGGCTCGGTCATCGTGAACGCCGCCAACGGGCGCTACTATGAGCCGGCGCCCGGGCGCAACTGGGTGGCGGGGATCCGGGCGAATCTTTCCTTGTAGCGGACCGTATCATCCGGCGAAGCCATAGAGATACCGATTTGACGACCTTCTGGATCGCAGGCATCGGAATCAACCTGGTCGCCCTGGCCGCGGTGGCGTGGTGGGCCGTCAGGAACTGGAGGGGGCCGGCCGAAGATCGACGCGACCGCGACGACGGGCCCCGCCGGTGACCCGCGGAACCCGATCCGCGCGACCGGCGCCGAAGTAGCGCCGTGTAAAATCAAGGGTTTGTCCGGCCCCGTGTCGGCGCCCCTCCCCGGACCTCCCAGCACCATGCACGAAAAGTACGACGCCGCCGCGGTCGAAGCGGCCGCCCAGGCGCATTGGGCGGCGAGCGACGCCTACCGCGCGATCGAACACGACCCGCGCTTCCCGAAAGGCAAGTTCTACGCCTGCTCGATGCTGCCCTACCCGTCGGGCAAGCTGCACATGGGCCACGTGCGCAACTACACGATCAACGACGTGATGTACCGCCATCTGCGGATGAACGGCTACAACGTGCTGATGCCGATGGGCTGGGACGCGTTCGGGCTGCCGGCCGAGAACGCGGCGATGAAGAACCGCGTGGCGCCCGCGAAGTGGACCTGGGACAACATCGCGCACATGAAGGCGCAGATGCGGGCGATGGGGCTGGCGATCGACTGGAGCCGCGAAGTCGCCACCTGCTCGCCCGAGTACTACAAGTGGAACCAGTGGCTGTTCCTGAAGATGCTCGAGCGCGGCATCGCCTACCTGAAGACCGGCACGGTCAACTGGGATCCGGCCGACCAGACGGTGCTCGCCAACGAGCAGGTGATCGACGGCCGCGGCTGGCGCTCCGGCGCGCTGGTGGAGAAGCGCGAGATTCCGATGTACTACCTCGGCATCACGCGCTACGCGGAGGAACTGCTCGCCGACCTGGCCGGCATCGGCTGGCCCGAGCGGGTGAAGCTGATGCAGGAGAACTGGATCGGCCGCTCCACCGGCGTGCGCTTCGCGTTCCCGCACGAGATCCGCGACGCGCAGGGGCGGCCGATCGGCGACGGGCGCATGTACGTGTTCACCACGCGCGCCGACACGATCATGGGCGTGACCTTCGTCGCGGTGGCCCCCGAGCATCCGATCGCGGCCGCCGCCGCCGCCAACGACGCCGCGCTCGCCGCGTTCATCGAGGAATGCAAGCGCGGCGGCGTCACCGAGGCCGAACTCGCCACGCGCGAGAAGGACGGCCGGCGCACCGGGCTGTTCGTGCGCCACCCGCTCACCGGCGAAGCGGTCGAAGTCTGGGTCGGCAACTACGTGCTGATGAGCTACGGCGACGGCGCGGTGATGGGCGTGCCCGCGCACGACGAGCGCGACTTCGCGTTCGCGCGCAAGTTCGGCCTGCCGATCCGGCAGGTCATCGACGTGAAGGGCCAGGCGTTCTCCGACCAGGCCTGGCAGGCCTGGTACGAAGACAAGGCGAACGGGCGTTGCATCAACTCCGGCAGGTACGACGGCCTGGCGCACGAGGCTGCGGTCGACGCGATCGCCGCCGACCTGGCCGCGAAGGGTCTCGGCGAAAAGCGCATCCAGTACCGGCTGCGCGACTGGGGCATCTCGCGCCAGCGCTACTGGGGCACGCCGATCCCGATCATCCACTGCGAGGCCTGCGGCGCGGTGCCCGTGCCCTGGGAAGACCTGCCGGTGGTGCTGCCCGAAGACCTGGTGCCCGACGGCAGCGGCAATCCGCTGGCGAAGGACGAGCGGTTCCTGAAGTGCGCGTGCCCGAAGTGCGGCAAGCCCGCGCGGCGCGAAACCGACACGATGGACACCTTCGTCGATTCGTCCTGGTACTACATGCGCTACTGCTCGCCGGACAACGCACAGGCGATGGTCGACGAGCGCAACGACTACTGGATGCCGATGGACCAGTACATCGGCGGCATCGAGCACGCGGTGCTGCACCTGCTGTACGCGCGCTTCTGGACCAAGGTGATGCGCGACCTGCGCGGCGACTTCCCGGGCGACCCCGATCGCGGCCTGGTGCGCTTCGACGAGCCGTTCAGCAACCTGCTGTGCCAGGGCATGGTGCTCAACCACATCTTCTCGCGCAAGACCGACAAGGGAGGCATCGAGTATTTCTGGCCCGACGACATCGAGTGGACCCACGACGAATCGGGCAAGCCGGTCAGCTGCCGCTCGAAGACCGACGGGCTGCCGGTCGACTACAACGGCATCGGCACGATGTCCAAGAGCAAGAACAACGGCGTCGACCCGCAGTCGCTGATCGACCAGTACGGCGCCGACACCGCGCGGCTGTTCGTGATGTTCGCCTCGCCGCCGGAGCAGACGCTCGAGTGGTCGGGCGCTGGCGTGGAGGGTGCGCAGCGCTTCCTGCGCCGGCTATGGGCCTGCGCGTTCGAGCAGCACGCGAGCCTGTCTGCGGCCCCTGCCCCGCTCGATCCGGCCCGACTGCCGGAAGCGCACAAGGCGCTGCGCCGCGAGATCCACGTGATCCTGCGGCAGGCCGACTACGACTACCAGCGCAGGCAGTACAACACGGTCGTCTCGGCGGCGATGAAGATGCTCAACGCGATCGAAGGCGCGAAGCTCGCGCCCTCGGGCGAGACCACCGAGGTGATCCGCGAGGCGCTGTCGATCCTGATCCGGGTGCTCTATCCGGTGGTGCCGCACGTCACCCACGCACTTTGGAGCGACCTCGGCTTTGCCCGCATCCACGGCGACCTGCTCGACGCCGCATGGCCGCAGGTCGACGAGCGCGCGCTCGCGCAGGACGAGATCGAGCTCGTGCTGCAGATCAACGGCAAGGTGCGCGGCGCGGTGCGCGTGCCGGCGCAGGCCGACCGCGCCGCGATCGAGGCGGCGGCCGTGGCCAGCGAGGCGTTCGCACGCCACGCCGCGGGTCGTGCCGCACGCAAGGTCGTCGTCGTGCCCGGCCGCCTGGTCAACGTCGTCGTCTGAAGCGCCGATGCGGCGCCGGCTCGCAATCGCACTGGCATCGCTGGCGATCGCAGCCGCGAGCGGCTGCGGCTTCCAGTTGCGCCGTTCCGCCGCGCTGCCGTTTCGCACGCTGTACACCGGCTTCGCGCCCACTTCCACGATCGGCGCCGAGTTTCGCCGCCTGGTGCGCGTGGCCGAGGACACGCGGCTGGTCGACGATCCGGCCGAGGCCGAGGCGCGGCTCGAGGTGATCCGCGAACTGCGCGAGAAAGAGGTCGTCGGCTTCTCGAGTACCGGGCGCCCGCGCGAATACCAGCTGCGCCTGCGCTTCACCTTCCGCGTGCTCGACCGCGACGGCGCGGCGCTGCTCGCGCCCACCGAAATCGTCCTGCGCCGCGACATCACTTCGAGCGACATCGAGCTGGTCTCGAAGCAGCAGGAGGAAGAACTGCTGTATCGCGAGATGCAGTCCGACCTGGTGCAGCAGCTGCTGCGACGGCTCGCGGCGATCCGCGCATGACGCAGATACGCGCCGAAAACCTTGCCCGCGCACTGGCGCGCGGCGTGCCGGCGCTCGTGTGGATTCACGGCGACGAGCCGCTGCTCGTGCTGGAGGCTGCCGACACGGTGCGCCAGGCGCTGCGCGCCGCCGGCTTCGACGAACGCCGGGTGTTCGAAGGCGGTCGCGGCTTTCGCGCCGACGCGTTGCTGGCCGAGGCGGGCGCGCTGTCGCTCTTCGCGAGCCGCCGGCTGATCGAGTTGCGCCTCGCGGGCAAGCCGAACCGGGAAATCGGCCAGGCGCTCGCCGATGCGGCCGCACAGGCATCCGACGACACGCGGCTGCTGGTCACCGGACCACGGCTGGATCGCGCCGGCACCGAATCCGCCTGGTTCGCCGCGATCGAGCGCCTCGGCCTGATCGTTCCGATCTGGCCGGTCGAGCGCGCCAGGCTTCCGCAGTGGATCGCCGCCCGGCTCGCGCGCCAGAACCAGCGCGCCGACAGCGACACGCTGGCGCTGATCGCCGAGCGGGTCGAAGGCAACCTGCTGGCGGCCCACCAGGAAGTCGGCAAGCTCGGCCTGCTCTTTCCGGAGGGCGAGTTGCCGCCCGAGCAGACACGCGCCGCGGTGCTCGACGTCGCGCGCTACGACGCTTCCGACCTGGTCACGGCGATGCTGGCCGGCGACGTGCCGCGGGCACTGCGTAGCCTCGACGGGCTGCGCGCCGAAGGCGTCGCCGAACCGCTGATCCTGTGGATGCTCGCCGACGCGCTGCGCACGCTGCTCAGGCTCGCCGAGGCGCGCAGCAGGGGCCGGCCGCTCGCGCAGGCGCTGCGCGAGGCGCGCGTGTTCGGCGCGCGCGAGCGGCCGTACGAGCAGGCGCTCGGGCGCCTCGACGAAGACCGTATCCGCGAGGCGCTGCAGTGCGCCGCCCGGACCGATAGAATGGTCAAGGGCCTCGACGGCGCCGACGCGTGGCGCGGGTTGCAGGACCTGGCGATGTCGGTCGCGGGCGCCCCGATCCTTGCAGGGAACTGACGTGGACATCCATCCGATCGACATCGAGGCCTACGTTGCCGACGTGGGCCGGCGCGCCCGCGCAGCCAGTCGCGTCACGGCGCGCGCCTGCACGGCCGCGAAAAACCGCGCACTGCTCGCCACCGCCGACGCGATCCGTCGCGACGCGGCGGCGCTGAGAGCAGCCAACGCGAAAGACCTTGCCGCAGCGCGCGCCGCCGGTCACGACGCCGCTTTCGTCGACCGGCTCGCGCTCACCGACGCAGTGATCGAGTCGATGGCCAGCGGCCTGACGCAGATCGCCGCGCTGCCCGATCCGGTGGGCGAGATCCTCGACCTGCGCTACCGTCCCACCGGCATCCAGGTGGGCCGGATGCGCGTGCCGCTCGGCGTGATCGGCATCGTCTACGAGTCGCGCCCGAACGTGACGATCGACGCAGCCGGCCTGTGCGTGAAGGCGGGCAACGCCACCATCCTGCGCGGCGGCTCCGAGGCGATCCACAGCAACCAGGCGCTCGCCGCGCTGATCCGCGAGGGGCTGCGCAGCGCCGGGCTTCCCGAGGACGCGGTGCAGGTGATCGAAACCACCGATCGCGCCGCCGTCGGCGCGCTGATCTCGCATCCCGAATGGGTCGACGTGATCGTCCCGCGCGGGGGCAAGTCGCTGATCGAGCGCATCGCCCGCGACTCGAAAGTGCCGGTGCTCAAGCACCTCGACGGCGTCTGCCACGTCTACATCGACGACGACGCCGACCTCGACATGGCGGTGCGCATCGCCGACAACGCCAAGACGCAGCGCTACTCGCCGTGCAACGCGATGGAGACGCTGCTCGTCGCCGCGGGCGTCGCCGACGCGGTGCTGCCGCGGCTCGGGCGCATCTATGCGGACAAGGGGGTGGAGTTGCGCGGCGACGCGCGCACGCGCCGGGTGCTGTCGGCGGCGGGCATCGCCTGCAACGAAGCGACCGACGAAGACTGGCGCACCGAGTACCTCGCGCCGATCCTCGCGATCCGCGTGGTCGCCGGCATCGACGAGGCGATCGACCACATCGCCGCCTACGGATCGCAGCACACCGACGCGATCGTCACCGGGAACCACACCCGCGCGATGCGCTTCGTCCGCGAAGTCGACTCGGCCTCGGTGATGATCAACGCGTCGACGCGCTTTGCCGACGGCTTCGAATACGGGCTGGGCGCCGAGATCGGCATTTCCACCGACAAGCTGCACGCGCGCGGTCCGGTCGGTCTCGAAGGCCTGACTTCGCTGAAGTACATCGTGCTCGGCCACGGCGAGATCCGCGGCTGATGTCGACCGGCTATCTCTGGGTCAAGGCGCTGCACATCGTCTTCGTCACGAGCTGGTTCGCCGGGCTGTTCTACCTGCCGCGGATCTTCGTGAACCTGGCGATGATCGACGCGCCGGGCGCCGAGCGCGACCGGCTGCTGCTGATGGCGCGCAAGCTGTGGCGGTTCATGCAGCCACTGATGTGGCTCGCGGTCGCGCTCGGAACCTGGCTGTGGCTGGGCTACGGCATCAGCGGCGGCTGGATGCACGCGAAGCTGGCGGCGGTGCTGCTGCTGCTCGGCTATCACTACGGCTGCGGGCGGTTGCTGCGCGGCTTCGAGCACGGCACGAACCGGCGCTCGCATGTCTGGTTCCGCTGGTTCAACGAATTGCCGGTGCTCGCGCTGCTGGTGATCGTCGTGCTGGTCGTGGTCAAGCCCTTCTGAGCGTGATGGCGCGCGCGCACGCGCCGGCGCCGATGGCGGAAACGCCCGCCACGCCCGGGATGTTCGCGGCCTGCCCGCGCGGCCTCGAAGGCGCGCTCGCCGCCGAGCTCGCCGGCCTTGGAGCGAGCGACTGCCGCACGCTGGCCGGCGGCGTGCTGTTCGGCGGCGAGCGCGCGGTCGCCTACCGTGCGAACCTGTGGTCGCGGCTCGCCAGCCGGGTGCTGCGGCAGGTCGCGCAGCGGCGCTACCGCGACGACGACGACCTGTACCGCCTGGCGCTCGGCGTCGAATGGGAGCGCTTCTTCGACGCGCGCCACTCGCTGCGCGTCGATCTGAGCGCGGTGCGTTCGCCGCTGCGCAGCCTGAACTACGCGACGCTGCGGGTGAAGGACGGGATCGTCGACCGGCTTCGCGAGCGCACCGGCGCGCGCCCGTCGATCGACACGCGCGCACCCGACGCGCGCGTGTTCGCGCACCTGGAGGATCGGCAGGCGACGCTCTATCTCGACCTGAGCGGCGAGCCGCTGTTCAAGCGCGGCTGGCGCTCGGGGCGCGACGACAAGGGCCGGGCGCCGCTCAAGGAGAACCTCGCGGCCGGCCTGCTCGCGCTGTCGGGCTGGACGCCGGGGACGCCGCTGTACGACCCGTTCTGCGGTTCCGGAACCATCGTGATCGAGGCTGCGCAACTCGCATTCGATATCGCGCCCGGCCTGCAACGCCCGTTCGCGCTGGAGAGACTGCTCGACCACGACGAACCGCTGTGGGCATCGCTGCGCGCCGAGGCAATCCGCCGCGCTCAGGCGGCGGCGCACCGCGGCACGGCGCCTCCCCGCCTCGCCGCTTCCGACATCGATCGGCACGCAATCGAGCAGTCCCTGCGCAATTTCGAGCGTGCCGGACTGCCGGCGCGAGCCATCGACGCCCGCGTCGGCGACGCCGCCGCGGCGCGCCCGCCGTTCGACCTGCCCGGCCTCATCGTGGCCAATCCGCCTTACGGCGAGCGCATCGAAGCGCTCGGCGCGACCGGCCTGTCACCTGGCGCAAGGCGCGACGCAGAGCGCCACGAGCGCGCGATGAGGGCATTCGGCACGACGCTGCGCGAGCGCTTCGCCGGCTGGCAGGTGTGGCTGCTCAGCAGCGACCAAGGGCTCCCCGGGCAAATCGGCATGAAGGAGCGTCGGCGCACGCCGCTGTACAACGGCGCGATCGAATGCCGGCTGTTCGGATTCGAGGTCTTCGTCCGGCGCTGAAGCCGGAGCCGGGGCACCGACACGAGCATCGCGGCCGCGCCCGGGCCGGCGGACGCGTGCAGGCGCGGGTCGGCGCTCACGGGGCCCTGCGCAGGACGTCCTCGCAGCGGCCGGTGCGCATCGCCCGCTCGAACGCCGCGATCACCAGCGCCTCCCCGCCCGGTTCGCCCGACGACCCCAACTGCGGCACCAGATAGCCACGCACGATCGCGAACACCGGATCGCCTGGACTGTCGCCGACCGCCCGCTGCGCGTCATCGAGCGCTGCACGTGCGTCAGCGAGCAGGCGCAGCGCCTGTGCGGCGCCGCTGGCGGGTGGCGCCTCGACGACCGGCAGGCGACGCCCGGTCAGGCAATCGACGAACACCGGCCGCCCGTTCTCGCGCAGGTAGCTTCCGGCCAGCCGCACGGGCCCGGACAACGGATCGATCTGCGGCGCGCGCGCGAGCGTGGCGTTGCCCAGGCCGCGAATCTCGCGCCCCTCGTTGTCGACGATCGCAAGGCCGTCGGGCGCGACCCGACGCAGCAGTCGCGCTGCGGCCGTGTCGCCGTGCAGCGCGATCGTGTCGGGAGCATCG
>Ga0226835_1000398_pt1 | contig 53395 bp, 44 predicted proteins | sample LAC_MetaG_1_FD_163627 | JGI IMG/M metagenome (GOLD analysis project Ga0226835, IMG submission 163627) | Anaerobic ammonium oxidizing microbial communities from anammox membrane bioreactor (MBR) in UC Berkley, California, United States -... | ecosystem: Engineered > Bioreactor > Anaerobic >...
ACCAAAACCAACCCCAACATCGGCTACGACGTGATGCGCGGCGAGTTCGTGGACATGATCAAGGCCGGCATCATTGACCCGGCCAAGGTCACCAAGGGCGCCCTGGAAAACGCCGCTTCCATCGCCTCCATGATCCTCACCACCGAAGCCCTCATCACCGACATCCCGGAGGAGAAGCAGCCCGCTGCGCCTCCTATGCCGGAATACTAAACCGTCCGCCAACGATCACCCTGAGACAGCGTACAGGCGGCTCCCGTGCCAGGGGAGCCGCCTGTTGTTTTCTAGCGATTTCGGGACCAGCCGTGTATAGTCCCTACAGTGAGCGTGGCGCCGCCTGCGGACAGCACCAGAGATGGCCGGGCCGACAGCGAAGTTGCCACGCCAGTACAGCGCGAAGTGATGGAAGCATTCTCAGCCGGTGCGACAGTGGGTGGCTACGCGATCCTCGAAGAGGTCGGTCGGGGCGGCATGGCCACCGTGTACCGCGCCCACCAGCTTTCAATGAGCCGCGATGTCGCGCTCAAGGTGTTGCCCTCGCAATATCTCAACCAGCCCACCTCCCTCGACCGCTTCAAGCTGGAAGCGAGCATCGTTGCACGCCTGGAGCACCGCGCCATTGTGCCCGTGCACGACTACGGCGAGTTCGAGGGCATCCCCTATCTGGTGATGCGCTATATGGACGGCGGCTCGGTGGACGATCTTCTGGCTGACGGATCGATCTCGCCAGAGCGCACCCTGCAAATCGTGCTGCAGATCGCGCCAGCGCTCGACTACGCGCACCGCCAGGGTGTGCTGCACCGCGATCTTAAGCCGAGCAACATCCTGCTCGACGCCAGCGGCGACGCCTACCTCACCGATTTCGGCATCGCGCGCATCCTGGGCCACAACACCAGACCGTTGACGACCAGCGGCGTGGTTGGCACGCCGTCGTATATGTCGCCAGAGCAGGCGCAAGGGCACGATCTCGACGGGCGCTCCGATGTCTATGCGCTGGGCGTGGTGCTGTTCGAGATGCTCACCGGCAGCAGGCCGTTCGAGGGCGACACTCCTTACACAGTGGCTGTCAAGCACGTCACAGAACGCCCGCCCTCTCCCTGCGCCATCAACCCGGCGCTGTCGCGCGCGGTGGAGAACGTGCTGCTGAAGGCGCTCGAAAAGAAGCGCGAGAATCGCTACAGGACAGCGGTCGCGCTGGCAGATGCCCTCAAGCACGCCATTGAGGGGGGGCATGGGGGCGCCGCGCCGCCCATGCTGATCGAGACCGAGCCTTCGCTCACTGAACGGCTGAAAGCTGGCGCGTCCCGCCGCAGACTGGATACCGGGCTGGCGCTCCTGCGCCGACCAGAGGCCGGGCAGCCCCTCATCCAGCCGCAGCCCTCGCCTCCCCCGCCAGCGATCTCCTACGCGGTGCCGCGCGTCATTGCGCGACGACGGCGCCGATCCAACGGCTGGGCCACCTGGCTGGCCGCCGCCATCCTGGCATCGCTGGTCGTGCTCGCCGTGGCCGTGGGCGGCGTGTACTACCTGGTCAACGAGCCGCCAGCGCCCAGGGCCACCACGCCTGACTACGCCACGACCGCCGTCTTCAAGCTGACGGCGACCAAAGAGGCGATCATCCAGCCCACGCTGGGCCTCAGCGACCTGGGCAGCAGCGCCGGCACCGCTGAGATCGCGCCATCTCCCCTGCCCACCAACACCCCGCGCCCGCCCCTCGAAAGCACAGGAGACGACTCCATACAACACACCGGGGCGCTCCCTGAATGAGAGGCCCCGGTGCGAGGAGTAGCTGCCAGCCAGCCGCGCCGAGCCTACCAGCCGCGCTTCTTGGCTGCGGCGATCTTGATCGCCCCCAGGAAACGCTCTAACCCCTGCGAGACGCTGCCCTCGGGCAAATGGAAGCGCACCACGCGGCGATGCTTGGCCAGCAGCGCCTCCAGATCGCCCTGCGCCTGCGCCCGCTTGAGCAGCATGAAGTCATACGGCTCGCCAGGGATGGGAATCTCCTCGTAGTTCTCGACCGTGATCTGGATGAACACCCCATTGTTGGGGCCACCCTTGTGCAGTTGGCCGGTCGAATGGAGGAAGCGCGGCCCATAGCCCAGCGTCACGGCGCGCACCGTCGCGTGGCGCAGTTCCTGGCGAATCGCTTCCAGCAGTTGGTTGTGGCGCGGCGTCGGCGCAAGATAAGCCATCAATGCGATGTAGTCGCCGGAAGCGGCCAGGCTCATATGCGCCAGCAGCATATTGACCAGATCGCCGTAGTCAAAGCCGCGCTGCTTGACAATGCGGCGCAGCGTATCGGCAGTTCGAGGATCGGCGTAGAGCTTCAGCCCGTTTTCTTCCAGCACCGGCGCTTCTTCGGGCAGGTCACCGTGCTCGGCGATGTGATCGAGCAGGCGCTTGGTGTTGGCCTTGCTCTCCTGAACGTTGGGCTGGTCGAACGGGTTGATCTGCAGCAGGTGCCCGGCCACGGCGGTGGCGAACTCCCAGCGGAAGAACTCCCCGCCCAGGTCATAGGCATCGGCCAGGCGCAGCGTCATCACCGGGTGACCGGCGCTGCGCAGGTCGTCCACCAGACGATCCGAATGACCGCGCGCGTCGTCCAGGCGCAGATAGACGAAGAAGCGGTCGTCGTCGAAGTCGCGCGGATCGTCCGGCGACACGTTGGCGATGGGCGCAATCCCTTTGCCCTCTTTGCCGGTGCTCTCGGCGATGAGCTGCTCCGCCCACAGGCCAAAGCTGTTGATGGCCGACGAGGCGATCAGCGATACTTTATCGCGCCCTTGCAGGGCCAGGTAGCCCAGCGCCGCGCCAAGCCACGCCCCTGGGTTGCTGCTTGTGGGGACATTCCTGGCACAGGCCGAAGCCATGGTGTGCGCGCTGGCGAGCAGTCGGTCGAGGTCGAGGCCCATGATCGCGGCGGGCACCAGCCCGAAGTAGCTCAGCACGCTATAGCGCCCGCCGATATCCTCAGGGTTCAGGAAGAGATGCTTGAACCCCTTGTCGCGCGCGGTCTGTTCCAGCGGCGATCCGGCGTCGGTGATGGCGCAGAACTGCTCGCCGGCGCTCGCGCCGCGCCGGGCCTCTACCAGGCTGAAGAAGTACTTGTAGAGCGAGAGCGTCTCGACTGTGCTGCCCGACTTCGTCGAGACGATGAACAGCGTGTTGTCCAGGTCAATCGCTTCCGCGGCCAGGGTGATGGCCTGTGGATCGGTCGTGTCCAGCACAAGCATGTCCGGGAAGCCAGGCAGGACGCCGAAGGTCTGGCGCATCACCTCGGCGGCCAGGCTGCTGCCGCCCATGCCCAGCAGCAGGGCATGGCTGTAGCCGCGCGCGCGCACCTCGTCGCGCAGCGCGTAGACCGGCGCGAGAAATGATTCGTCGGCATCGACAATGTCGAGCCAGCCGAGGCGAGCGCTGATCGCCTGCTGGTGGGCGGACTCTTCCTTCCACACCGACGGGTCTTTGTCCCAGATGCGCCGCGTGATCTTCTGCTTGTCAAGCTGGGCGAGCACATCGTCCAGATCAAGCTCGCAGGCGTCACAGCTCATGGACTGGCGCTTGATCACACCGGTCAGCAGAACCTGACGCTTGCCTTCAATCGCTTCCAGGAGCCGCCGGTAGTCGTTGGCGAACGCCTCAACGCCGTCGCCCTGAAGCTGCTGCACCACCTTGTCCATGCGCACACCGACTTCGGCAAACTGGGTCATCACCTCGCGCGCTTCGTCTAGCCCTTCCTCCAGCGTGAGGGCCACTGTGCCGTGATCGCGGAAGGCGTCAATTGTCTGTAGCGGCAGGGTGTTAATCGTGTGCGGGCCGATCAGTGTATCCACGTAGTACGTGTCCGGGTAATTCGGGTTCTTGGTGCTCGTGCTGGCCCACAGCGGGCGCTGCACACGCGCGCCGTGCTCGCGCAGCCGGGCAAAGCGCTCGCTTTCGAAGATCTCCTTGAAGTGGGCATAAGCCAGCCTGGCGCTGGCAATGGCCGCCTTGCCCAGCAGCCGGCGGTTGAGCTGGGCTGTGTCGAAGCCGCCGCGCAGCCGGCCCGCGCGGATATTGCCCTCCAGGATGTTGTCTACCACGGTGTCAATGCGGCTGAGGAAGAAGCTGGCTACGGACGCCACATGGGAAATGTCGTGCCCGGCCTCCAGGCGGCGCTCCAGCCCGCGCACATAACACTGTGCCGTCTCGCTGTAATTGGACACGGAGAAGAGCAGCGTGACGTTGATGTTGATCCCGGCGGCGGTGGCCTCTTCAATGGCCGGCAGACCTTGCGGCGTGGCGGGAATCTTGATCATGACGTTGGGCCGGTTGACCACGCGGAAGAGCCGTTTGGCTTCGCTGAGCGTCCGCTCGGTGTCATACGCCAGCAGCGGCGAAACTTCCAGGCTCACATAACCGTCCACACCGTCGGTGCGCTCGTAGACCGGGCGCAGGACATCGGCGACCGCCTGAATGTCGGCGATGGCCAGCGTCTCATAGATGCCGGTCACATCCAGGTCGAGCAGCTCGGCGATCGCCGCGTCGTATTCCTCGCTGTCAGCGATCGCTTTGGCGAAGATGGTCGGGTTGGAGGTCATGCCCATGATGCCTCCTGCGACCAGCTTCTCAAGCTCGCCCGACGCGATCAGGCTGCGCTTGATATAGTCCATCCAGATGCTTTGTCCATATTGCTGAACTGCGATCAGGGGATTAGCAGACATACGAACATCTCCTCGTCAAGCAGGTTGGCAGAGATAGGCCCCATCCTCAGTTGCCAGAGCGGCCCGGCTGCTGAAGCCACGCAAATCACGTGCGCGGCGGTGTGTCTTCCAGGGCGCGCACTTTGCTATGGCGGCGCACGTACCGTGCCACCTGCTCCTGAAAGCGTGCGCTCAGAAACGCCGCAACCAGCTCCTCAGCCAGCGCCGGGCCGATGATGCGGCTTCCCAAACACAATACATTCATATTATCGTGCTCAACGCCCTGATGTGCCGAATACGTATCGTGGCACAGGCCGGCGTAGATGCCGGAAATCTTGTTGGCGGCGATGCAGGCCCCCACCCCACTGCCGCACACGACGATGCCCCGTTCCACCGAGCCATCCACGACCAGCCGGGCGACCGCCTCCGCGTAGTCGGAGTAGTCCTTCGGCTCATCGGGATTGTCGGTGCCCACATCGGTGACGCTATGGCCCTGTTGGGTGAGGAACTGCACCAGGGCCGCCTTCAGTGAGAAGCCAGCGTGATCTGCCCCTATTGCTATCTTCATTGCCCGTCCTTCGCCGAGTCGTGATATGGCCTGTAGCGACCCGATTATAGCGCGCTCCGGCCCAAACAAAAGACGGGCGGCTCCGGTCATCCGGGGCCGCCGCAAGGGACGTAGGAACGGTCACTATCTAGAGGCTGTTATACACTTTGCGCAGTGTCCCTCGCCCCGCCCGTGGGGGAACTCGCCTTCTCGCGCAGGAACGCCCCCCTTTCCCCGCAGGCAGGGAAAGGGGGTGAAAAGTGCAGAGCACGCTTTAGCCGGGCGCGAGCGTGGGAGTCGGGCCGCTGGGGGCAAGGGTGCTGGTCGGCAGCGGGGCCTGTGTCGGGGCCGGAGGCAGCGTGGGCGCGCCGCCTGCGCCCGTGTCGCCAGAGGTCGCAGGTGTCGAGGGCGCGACGGGCAGCGCCGGCCCAACATCGGCCACGCAGCGGAAGCCAATGGCCGCTGTGGGGTTGCCGGGGGGCCGGCTCATGCGGTGCACCGAGCGCAGAAACAGCGGGATCGTGTCCCAGCTTCCGCCGCGATGCACTTTCTCCGTGCCCGCGATTGGACCCTTGGGATTCGGGTCGGGCGCGTTGAGCTGCTGGGTGTAGTAATCCGGCTGGTACCAGTCAGACACCCATTCGGACACATTGCCCGCCATGTTAAACACCCCATAGGGGCTGATGCCGCTGGGATAGGACGTGACGGACACCGTGCCCGCCTGCTCCTGGATGGAAGTCATCGCGCGCTGTATGTCGAACTCGAAGCCCCAGGGATAGGTGCGGTTCTGCGAGCCACGCGCCGCGCGCTCCCATTCCGCCTCGGTCGGCAGCCGCCGGTTGAGCGCAGCACAGTACTCCACTGCGCCCCACCAGGTCACGTAAGTGGCGGGATGCTGGCTGTAGAAACCAGGGTTGCGCACCGAATAGGTCGTCCCGTCGAAGAGGATGAGGCTGTTCTCCTGCTCTTCGGCAGTCTGGGCGCAGGGCTGACCCTGGCACCGCGTCTTGTGACTGTTCGGTCCCATCCAGTTCAGGAAGGTGACGAACTGCGTCACAGTGACCTCGTACATCTCCATCGCAAAGGTGTCTACGGTGGTCTGGTGAGGCGGCGTCGAATCCGAAACCCAACTCAAATCATCGCAGGTCTTGTTGTAAAGCTGGCACTCGTCCATCGCCTGGGTGGCCTCTTCCAGCGTGGTGCCCATCATGAAGGTGCCACCGGTCACCTCGACCATCTCCGTCTTGATCGCGTCCAGCTCAGGGGGAACAGCCGGTGCCTGCGGCAGGCCCAGGGCCGCCGCTTCCGGCTCCTCCGGCGGTGAGCCGGGGGCGGGCGTGCTCTCGGTCTCTGTCACGACTTCGGCGGGGGTGGCCTCAGCGTCCCCCTCGCCAATCGCTGCCACCGGCTCAGCAGCGCTCTCCGTCTCTGCTGCGGCGGGAGTCGCCTGCTCGGCCACCGCACCCATTGGCAGCAGTGTCAGGGTCGGCACGGGAGGCTCGAAGGTCTCAGCGGACGTCGCTGCGTCTTCTGCGGCGGGCGTGTCACCCGCTGGCAGAGTGACGATCGGGGCCACCTCTGCCCCGCCGGGCACCTGGGCGACGCTCGTCTCGCTCTGCTGCGTGGCGGCCTGCTGCGCGATTTCGGTTTCGTTGGGGACGATGCGAACAGAGGACGTGGCCGTGTCGCCTTCGAGCAGGGGAAACGCGATCCCCCCCAGCGCGTACCCGCCCACGCAGATCACCAGCGCGAATCCCAATCCCAACGTCAGGCCGATCATCAGCCACTGCCAGCCGGCGTCGCGCGTGCGCCGGCGCAAACTGCCGTAGTCATCCTTCATCGCAACGGCTCCTCACTCATCACGGTCATGGCCGGCACGCAGAGCCGGCCACCGGATCTCTCGCCGCCCGAAGAGCAACCCGGCTCCTGGGCGAAATCAGTCCAGCATCCTGACGCGACTCGCAACGCCTGCGCGCGGCTGATTCGCGTCCGCCATTACTATACCGCCTCGGCCAGAGCGCACCAAACGCCTGGCCTACGCTTCCTCGGCGTTTCTCATCGAACTCTTATCCTCGCCCGCCTCGTTTTCCAGCAGGCGGCGATAGGTCGCCTGTAATGTGAGCGCATCGGCCACGTGGAACGGCTCCGGGGCCTCAACCCCCACCGTGCCTCGCGCGCCGCGATCCACGAGCGCCTGCAGCAGCGCGCGATATTGCAGGTCGGCCTCGTTGAGCGGCAGGTGATGGCGCTCTCCGCGCGGCCCATAGGCGATGCCCGACAGGTGCGCGTGGAGACTGTGCAGCCCGCGCTCGCCCAGCGCCGCCTCCACAGCATCCAGGATGGCCGCGAACTCCTCATAGCTGTTGAGCTGGCCCCCGCGCGCGTGCAGATGCGCGAAATCAATGCACGGCAGCACGCCGGGGATGTCGCGGCTGAGCCGCAGCGTCTCCTCCAGCGTGCCGAAGACGGCGGGCTTGCCCATCGTCTCCGGGCGCAGCGTGACATCCACGCCCTCGCTGTCGAGGATTGTCCGCAGCTCGCGCAACTTCCCGGCGATGCGCTCGTACACTTCTTCAGGCGGCTGATCGTGGTAGGAGCCGGGATGAAACACAATGTCGTGCGCGCCCGCCAGGAAGCCCTTGCGCGCGGCGGCGAGCAGGCGCTCGTCGCTTTTGCGCATCAGATCGGCGCTCTGGCTGTTCAGGTTAATATAGTAGGGGGCGTGGATGCTCAGCGTGATCTCGTGCGCTTCGGCGGCGGCCTTGATCGTGGCGCACGTCTCATCCGATACGCGCACGCTCTGCACCCAGGCGATCTCCAGGTGATCCAGCCCCAGCAGGCGCGAGTACTCGATGGCGGCGGGCGTGCCGGGCCTGGGCGCGGTCGCCGGGCTGCCAACCGTGCCAAAACGCAGCATCTCGGCGGGGTGGTCGTTCGTCGTCATATGGAAACAGGTATCCTTTCTTCGCCAGCACGCCCATTGGCGGCGTGTCAGGAGCCGGACCAACTATGAAACGCGGATCGTCTTCCACACCTGACCAGCGGCGCGATCTGGCGCTGGCCGGGGCAGCGTTTGTCGTGGCTCTCGTGCTGTGGCAGGTGCAGGGCCTCTACCTGATCATGATGCCCTTCCGCCTCTTCGTCACCATGATCCACGAGCTGGGTCACGGACTCGCCGCCGAGCTGACCGGCGGCGACTTCCTGCGCTTCGAGGTCACCAGTCGCGGGGCAGGACTGGCCTACACGCGCGGCGGATCGCCCTTCGTGATCATCCAGGCCGGGTACCTGGGCACGGCTCTCTTCGGCGCGGGCCTGCTGCTCCTGACCTACCGGACGCAGCGACCCGGTCGCGTGGCCGTCGGCGTGGGCATCTTCCTGGCGATCCTCACCCTGGCCTATGCCGGGCTGCGACCGGCGCAGTTGTCGTCGCTGGAGATCGTCCTGCTGGCCGCCGTGCTCGCTGCCGCCGCGTTTCTGGTGCTCACCCGCGAAACCGATCAGGGCCGCTGGGCCGGCGCGGGCGTCGCCGCGATGGGCGGCCTGCTCTTCGTCTGGTTCGCCAGCGAAGGGCGCGTGCTGGGCGTGCTCGTCGGCCTGGCCAGCGCCCTGCTGCTGATCGCGCTGGGTCTGCGCGCCCGGCGCGATGCCGTGCTGGTCGTGCTGACCTTCCTGGCCTTCCTGACCGGCCTGCAGGCCATCAGCGATGCCTGGGTGCTGCTGCGGATCGTGACCATGCCCGGCTCGCTGCTGCCGCTCAACGACGCCAGCGCCATGTCCGACGAGTTCGGCGGCCCGGCGGCGGCCTGGGCCTTTGTGTGGATTGTGGCCGATGCGCTGATCATGGGCGCGGCGGCCTACTTCACGTTCGTCCGCCCGCGCCGCCGAGGGGCCGCCGGCGCGTGAGCTACCCACCCGCTGGCGATGCGTCCTGGCCACCAGGCCCGGCATCCGGCTCATCATCCTCCGGCGGCGGGCCAAACAGGACGTAGATGATCACGCCGGACGAAGCGAGCAGGATGCCGCCGATGAACACCACCGCCTGCAAGCGGCCAATCATCGGGCGGCTGCCGGGCGTCGAGGGATGACTGCCGAAGCCCAGCACGTCGGCCAGGCCCGCCGCGCCCGCCACGAGCAGCCCCGTCATGGTCAGGCGGATGCCGATGTCCTGGGCCAGCGACGAAGACTGGCCGGGGTAGAACGCCCTCTTGGCGAAGTAATAGGCGCTGATGTACAGAATGGTGAAGCCCAGCAGAATTATCAGCACCTGCAGCACGCCGACGCCCTCGGCTGTCTCCAGCCCGATGATGCCGGGGAACAGACCGATCAGCGTGATCACCACGCCGAGAGCGCCGATGCTGATGCTGATCTCGCTGGTGCGCTCCATCATCACCTGCCACTACGCTGGCAGCCCGGCGCGCAGGACGCGCAGGAAGTTGCCGCTCAGAATGGCCGACACGTCCGCCGGCGCATAACCGCGCGCGGCCAGCGCCGTGCCAACAGCCCACAGGTCCGCCGACGTTTCAAATTCGGCGGGCGCCGATGCCGCGCCAAACCCCCCATCGAAGTCGCTGCCAATCCCCACATGGCGCGCGCTGCCGGTGAGCTGGCAAACGTGGTCAATGGCCGCGATCACCGTGTCCATCGTCGCCGCATCTTTGCGGTCGCCAGTCCGCCAGCCCGCCACCAGGAACAGGTTATACGGCATGACCCCGATCGCGCCATCGCGCTCGGCGATGCGCCGGATGATCTCGTCGGCGATATTGCGGTCGGGGCGGTCGGGACGGAAACGCAGCGGGTTGGCGTGGCTGGCGTAGAGCGGGCCGTTGTAGCGATCCAGCGCCTCAGCGCACGCTTCGGGGGCCATGTGCGCCAGGTCGAGCACCATGCCCAGCCCGGCCATCACCTCCAGCAAGGACCGGCCCAGTTTAGTCAGCGGGCCGGGGGCCTTCGTGCCGCCGCTGTAGCGAGTCTGCGACCAGGCCGGCCCGACAGCGCGCAGGCCGCGCGCGTGCCATTCTTCAAGCTGCTCCGGCTCCAGGATGGGATCGGCCCCTTCCATCGAGAGAATCACGCCCAGGCGATGATCCCCTACGTCGCTGTCAGCGCGCCAGGTCGCCAGCACCGCATCCAGGTCGGCCTGCGAGGTGATCAGGCGAACGCGCGGGTCGCTGTCGGCCAGGCGGTGGTAGTAGTCCATCTGGCGCACGCCCCACGCATACGCCTCGGCGGGCGTCTCGTAGAGCACCTGCTCGTCGGGGTACGTCCTGGACCAGGCCGGGGCCACAAAAATGGACGCGCAGACGACCGCCACCCGGCCCAGCAGCAGCTCCGGCAGCCCGACCATGCTGCGCCCGTACTGTTGGACGAAGAGGGGGTCGGTCTCCTGGCGACGGCGCGCCCAGGCGCTCTGCAGGAAGTCGCGCCCGTGATTGAGGTGGTTCCAGGCAATGTCCAGGTGCCCGTCCACCAGGATGTCCTGCGCCATCACGCTCATGAGGAAGAGGCCTCCGCGCTGCCACCCGCGATCACAAGCGCGTCAAACTCGCGGTAATCCTGCACCTTCTGGCCGTTGATGAAGAAGCTCGGCGTGCCGGTCAGCCCGCGCCGCTCGAACTCTGCCCGCGCGCGGTCGAGCACGTCCTGCACGGCGCTGCCGCGCATACAGGAGTCGAAGGCGGCCATGTCCAGGCCCAGGGCTTCCGCGCCCTTGCGGACGCGCCGCGCGTCGAAGGTGGACGTCACAAAGCGCCGCTGCCAGTCATACAGCACGTCCACCATCGTCCACGCCTGTCCCTGCTCGCCCGCGCACAGCGCCGCTTTCCCCGCTTCTCTGGCGCCCCAGCCAATATGCGCCACGGGGATAAATACGAACTGCACTTCGCCGGCGGCGATGGCATCGAGCAGGGTGAGGAACTGCTCCTTGTGAAAATCACGGCAGTGCGGGCAGGCGAAGCTGGAGAAATTCTCAACCAAGGTGGGAGCATCGGCGCTGCCCAGGCGCAGGAACCCCTGCGCCGTGATGCCCTGTTCCAGCCCCGCGTACTGCGCGCCAGCGCCTTCAGGAATCGGCGCGTCGAGGGGCCGCAGTAGGTAGTACGCGACTGCGACGGCCAGGACGATCCCCAGGATGCTGATCGTGATCAGCCACCTGCGCAGGGGCGCCGGCCTGCTGCCGGGCGCGTCGGCGCGCGATTTCGGGGAAGCTGAGATAGGGGCAGAATGCTGTGGTGTCATGCGTTACTCATTTCAAGGCGGGAGCGCGGTCAGCGCCACTGCTCCACGATGGCCGCCAGCTGGGGGAGCGCCTGGATGGTCGCGTCGGGCGTCGCCTGCAACCCGTCCGGCATCCAGCGATGCCGCTGCTCGATCCAGATGGCGCGCAGGCCCGCCTGCTGCGCCCCCCACACGTCAAAGTACAGGCTGTCGCCCACATAGACCGCCTCTTGCGGAGCCAGCCCCAGCGCCCGAAGACTCAGGGCGAAGATCTCGCTTCCCGGCTTCCACGCCTCGACATCCGCCGAGAAGATCAGGTGTTCCAGGTGAGGCAGCAGCCCGAACCGCTTCAGATCGTCCAGGTGGTAGTGGCCCGGCCAGTGCGTGTTGGAGACCAGGCCAACGCGCAGACCTCGCCGGCGCAGCGTGGCCAGCGTCTCCGCCGCACCTTCGAGCGGGCACACGTGCGCCTGAATCGCTCCCATATAAGCCAGGCCCGCGCGCTCCATCAGATCGTCCGGCAGATCGGGGAGGCCCCACAGCGCAGCAACGCGCCTCATCTGACGGTGCAGCTTCAGGTCGCTGACATCCGCCGTTGCGATGTTGCCCCACACATCCAGCGCGTGCTGCCAGGCGCGCGCCAGCGCTTCCTCCTCCGGCGGCAGGGAATAGCCCGCCTCGCGCAGCAAGGCATAGACAGGGCGAACGCCCGCCTTTTCGGTCTCCTCCCAGGTGGCACCGGGGGCGTTGTAGCGCAGCAGAGTGCCCCCCATATCGAAGATCACACCGCGAACGGGCATCGTGCCTTCCTCCAGGCGATCAGGCGAGCAGATAGCGGGCGATGAGATGGGCGCAGTGCACGATACTTTCCTGGTGCGTGCGCTCATAAGCGTGCGAGGCGTCCACGCCCGGCCCGATGAGCGCCACCTGCCCCGTCCCGCCGCTGAACCAGTAAGATTCTCCGTCCGAGCTGTAATGTGGATAAATGTCCAGTTTGTAAGGAATCTGTGCGGCATGAGCGAGCGCGCGCAGCTTCTGCGTCAGCGCCAGGTGATAGGGGCCGCGCGTATCTTTGGCGCAGATGCCTACGCTGAACTCGTCGGAGTTCTGCCCGTCCCCCACCGCGGCCATGTCCACCGCGACCAGCTCGTGCAGGTCCGCCGGCAAGCCGTCCGCGCCGCCGTGCCCCACTTCTTCATACGTGGCAATCAACACAGTAGTCGTCTGGAAAGGGTGCAGTCCGGCCTCGTGCAGCGCGCAGAAAGCGCCGAAAATGGCCGCGACTCCCGCCTTGTCGTCCAGGTGGCGCGAGCGGATGAAACCCTCCTCGCCGATTTCGACGCGCGGATCGAGGAAGATAAAGTCGCCCACCTCCACGCCGAGCGCGCGCGTGTCGTCTGCGCTGCGCGTGCGCGCGTCCAGGCGCACCTCCATCGTCTCCGCGCTGCGCGGCTCGTCGCCAGCCTCGCGGTGAATGTGGACGCTCGCCTGAACGGGCAGCACGCTGCCCCGCAGCCGCCGGTCTTCGGCGGTGCGGACGGTCACGCCCTCGCCCTCGACCGCATTCCACATGAAACCGCCCAACTGCGTCAGCTTGAGCCGGCCATTGGGCTTGATCTCCTTGACCATCAGGCCCAGCGTATCCACGTGGGCGGTCAGGCCGCGCGGGGCGTCGTGGCGCTCGCCCGGCCAGTGCAGCACCAGCGCGCCCTTGGTGGTGCGCTCCAGGGTCAGATCGGGAATCTCCAGGCCGGCGAAGGCCTCCTCGATATACGGAATGGCCTCGACAGGGTACCCGGTGGGACTGGGTGTGTTGAGCAGGCCGACCAGAAACTCGACGATGCGCTCAGTGTCGAGTCGCAGTGGTGACATAGAGGTTTCTCCCAACTAAGTCAAGTTCGTTTGAACCGCAGAGATGCAGAGAGCGCAGAGAGAGATGAACGGAGAGTTTCCTGCTCTTTCTCCAGGCCCTCTGTGTCGAATTCCTCCGTCTCGAAAAGTGCCCCCATCAACAGCCAATCACCAACAACCAGGCACTTCGTGGCCGCACAAGGGACTGATAACGCCGGAGTATAACCCGCCGCGCCCCGCTTGGCGAGGGCGGTGCAGCACGCCAGCGCCGCGCGAGGGGGAGATCAGGCGGGGCGGCGCGCGCTTTTCTCGCCCGCATTGACGGCACGGCTGGGCTGGGGCACAATCTGAACAAGAGACGGTGTAGCTAGCGCGCTGTCCGGCGATGCCAGCTCGCCGCCAGGCACAAGGAGTGCGCTGATGAATCCTGACGGGCCGGTACTGGTGATCGGGGCGGCTGGCATTGACACCAAGGGACGCCCCAGCGAAGCCCTGCGCATGGGCATGTCGAACGCGGGCGTCGTGCGCAACAGCGTGGGCGGCGTGGCGCGCAACATCGCCGAGAACCTGGCGCGGCTGGAAGTGCCCACGGTGTTGCTCTCGGCAGTGGGGCAGGACCCTTCCGGCGACTTCCTGCTGGAGTACACGAGGGCCGCCGGCGTGGATACGAGTCACGTCCTGCGCCTTGCCCAGGAGAACACAGGGGGCTATGCGGCCATCTTCGACGAGACAGGTCAGCTTGTCGTCTCGATCAGCGAGTACGACATCGTGGGCCAGATCACGCCCGGCTATGTGCAGCGCTGCCGCAATCTGTTCGCCGAAGCGTCGCTGATCGCGCTGGACGTCAACCTCAGCCCCCGGGCGCTAGAATCGGTCTTCCGCTGGGCCAAACGTTACGGGGTGCCGGTCTGCGCCGACCCGACCTCGCCCACTCTGGCGACCAAGCTCATCCCCTATCTGCCCGACTTGATGATGGTCGCCCCGGACGCGAGCGAAGCCGCGGTGCTGTGCGGCGCGCCAGAGCCGCCAGCGACCAGCGTCGCCGCGATTGAGACAGCGCAATGCCTGGTCAGCATGGGCGTGAATATCGCGGTGGTGACGATGGCCGAGCAAGGGCTGGCTTACGCCGATGGGAGCAGCGCCGGCCATATCGCCGCGCTGCGCACACAGGTCGTGGACACGACCGGCAGCGGCGATGCGGTCACGGCGGCGATCATCTTCGGGCTGCTGCACGAAATGCCGCTGGACGAAGCTGTCCGCCTGGGCGTGTCCGCTGCAACGCTGACCCTGCGCGCGCGCCACACCGTCGTCCCCGACCTCAGCCTGGATCGGCTGTACGATGAACTCACTATCTGACCGGACCCTTATACGTCGTAGCCGGAGGCCGGTGTCTCCAATCAGGGCGCTCCTGTGACTCCCGACTCGTCATTGACGATTCGCGCTCACCCAAGGACGAAGTCATGCCAACGCCTGATCATTCCACTCCTCTTGACCCGCAGACGCTCGCCCTGCGCCGCAGGCAGTACGCGCAGATCGCCGAGCTGCTGGAAGACCTCTACGGCTATCCCACCTGGCGGCAGCATCTTTCGCCGGTAGACGAGCTGGTCAGCACGATCCTGAGCCAGAGCACCACCGACTCCAACCGGGACAGGGCCTTTGGCGCACTCAAAGCGCACTTTTCGTCCTGGGAAGCGGTGCGCGACGCGCCCGTAGAAGAAGTCATCGAGACCATTCGCCCGGCGGGCCTGGCCAACCAGAAGGGGCCGCGCATCCAGGAAGCGCTGCACACCATCACGCGCGAGCGTAGCGAGTTGTCGCTCGACTTCCTGGCCGATCTGGATGTTGAGGCGGGCAAAGCCTGGCTGACCCGGCTCAACGGCATCGGCCCAAAGACGGCGGCGATCATTCTGCTGTTCGTCTTCAACAAGCCCGCCTTCCCGGTGGACACGCACATTCACCGCGTGACCGGGCGGCTGGGCCTGATCGGCCCGAAGACCAACGCCGAGCGCGCCCACATCGAGCTTGAGGCGATCATCCCGCCGGAAGACTACTACGCCAGCCACCTGAACATCATCCGGCACGGGCGCGAAGTGTGCCAGGCACGGCGGCCCCGCTGCGAAGTGTGCCCCCTGACCGCCTACTGCGATTATTTCCAGCGCGTCCGCCCCGACAAACGGTGAGACTCGCCCGTGCGCGCTGCACGGGTGCGTGCAAAATCTGTCAGGCGGTAGGGGCGCTGCTCTGCTGCGCCCTAGCTGACCTCACCCCCGCGCGGCACTGACGCACCCCGCCGCGCGCACTTTGACCGGGCGGATCGCTCGTGCTACACTTCAGCGCAGATTTTTACGGGGCAGTGGCGGAACGGTAGACGCCGCGGACTTAAAATCCGCTGAGGGTGACCTCGTGTGAGTTCGAATCTCACCTGCCCTATCTACGGCGGTTTGAGAGAAGCCGGGCGCCGGCCTTGGGCCGACCCCGGCCTCTTCCCCAATGAGAAGCGGGGCACAAAGCGCGCTCACCGCATCTCCTGTCATCGCAGGGAAGAGGCCCGGAGTGAGAGAGACAACTTCTCAGACGGCCCCCAACCTCTCCTGACCAGGCGCTTCAGTGGGCGATCTTTCGGTTAGCGTGCTGCCGCCATTCGTCTTATCCCTTTGACGCGCTGTCCCGTTCCATGTTACAGTGACAGTGACAGCGGACGCCGGCTTGCAGACTGGTCTGGCGCTTATGCCGGACAAGCCGGGTCCTTATCTCGACAGGCCTTATCACAACGGCGCGCATTTGCCTGCGCCAGCCCCAGATCGCCCGGGCACGCTTGTGCCAGAAAGGGCGCGGCTGGACCGCCAAGCATCTCATCATCCGGCGGGGGCAAAGAAGCGGCCAGGGAGACATCTTCAATGAGTCCAGACTTCTTCCTGCGCCTGGTGGGCATGATGGTGTTCACCCTGCTTGGCGCGCTCCTCGGCATTGATCTTTCAGACGCGCTGAATCTCCCCCCCGAAGCGAGCGGCCTGACGTTCTCGCTGATGGGCGCGCTGATGGGCCTGATCATCACTCCCTGGATCACCACGTATCCGGCGCGTACGGCCCGCCGCGCCATCCTCAAGGCGCCACCTGAGAAGCTGGTCAGCGCGCTGGTGGGCCTGATCCTGGGCATGGCGGTCGCGGCGATGTTCGCCTGGCCGCTCTCGTTGCTGCCCCACCCGTTCGGGCAACTCCTGCCAACGATCATCGCCCTGGTCACCGTGTACATCAGCATCACGGTTTTTTCGCTGCGCGCCCAGGATGTCTTCGCGCTGTTCGGAGGGCTGCTGCGCGCCAGCCCCAGCGCGCTGCGCATGTTGCCCGGCGGGGCGACCGGCGAAGTTCTGCTCGATACGAGCGTGATCATTGACGGGCGCATCCTGGACATCAGCCAGACCGGATTCATCCAGGGCGCGCTGCTGGTGCCGCGCTTCGTGCTCAACGAGTTGCAGCACGTAGCCGACTCGCCGGAGATGTTGCGCCGCAACCGGGGCAAGCGCGGCCTGGAAGTGCTGAGCGAGCTTCAGCAGCGCAGCCGCACGCCCGTCCGCGTCATTGACGACGATATTCCGGGCGCGGATGAAGTGGATGAGAAGCTGGTGCTGCTGGCCAGGCAGCGCAACATCCCCGTGATGACCAACGACTTCAACCTGAATCGCGTGGCCGAGCTGCAGGGCGTCATGGTGCTGAACATCAACGAGCTGGCCAACGCGGTCAAAGCCATCTTCCTGCCCGGCGAGGTCATTGACATCCACGTCGTCATGGAAGGGCGCGAGCTGGATCAGGGCGTCGGCTATCTCGAAGATGGCACGATGATCGTCATCGAGGACGGCAAGCGCTACATGGATCGCACCATCCCCGTGTTGGTCACACGCTATATCGTCACCAGCGCTGGGCGCATGTACTTCGCCCAGCCCGAAGGCTCGCTGCGCCGCTGACATCCGCCAGAGACGGGCGCGACATCAAGCCTTAACGAGTCGCTGCTTGTACGCTACAATCTACACGGCGGCGACTTGTTCTGCCGCGCGCCAGCATGAGGATTATTGCTATGTCACTGCACATCTACAACGTCCTGCACCGTGAGAAGATGCCGTTCGAGCCGCTGTACGAGGGCAAGGTACACATGTACGTCTGCGGCCCGACGGTATACGATCACGCGCACGTAGGCCACGCCAAGACCTACATCTCCTTCGATGTCGTCGTGCGCTACCTGCGCTCTCGCGGCTACGACGTGTTGTACGTGCAGAACCTGACCGATGTCGGACATCTGCTGGACTCCGGCGAAGATCGCATCCTGAAGAAAGCGAGCCAGTCGCAGGCGCTGCCCATGCAGATCGTCGAGACCTACGCGCGCAGCTATTTCGAGGATATGGACGCGCTGGGAGTGCTGCGGCCCGACATCAGCCCGCGCGCCAGCGGGCACATCCCGGAACAGATCGCCATGATCGAGACGCTCATCGCGCACAGCTACGCCTATGTCACCGAGCGCGGCAACGTCTACTTCGACGTTCATCGCTGGCCGGAATACGGCAAGCTGTCCAACCGCCGCCTGGAAGAACAGGAAGCCGGCGCGCGCGTTGACCTGCGCGATGACAAGCGGCACGTCGAGGACTTCGCCCTGTGGAAAGCTGCCGAGCCGGAGCACATCCTGCGCTGGGATAGCCCGTGGGGTGTGGGGTACCCCGGCTGGCATATCGAGTGCTCGGCCATGGCCAAGAAATATCTGGGCGTGACGTTCGACATTCACGGCGGCGGCGTAGACAACATCTTCCCGCATAACGAGTGCGAAATCGCCCAGTCGGAGGCGGCCAACGACGCCCCCTTCGCCCGCTTCTGGATGCTCGTCGGCAGCCTGACCGTGCCCGATGAGTTCGGCATCCCGATCAAGATGTCCAAGAGCCTGGGCAACTTCTACACGATCAAGGATGCGCTCAAGCTGCACCGGGCCGAGGTGCTGCGCACCTTCATCCTCACCAGCCACTACCGCAACCCGGTTGTCTTCAGCGAAGAGGCGCTGGACGGCGCGCGCAGGGGCTGGGAGCGCCTGTACAGCGCAGTGCGCCTCACCCGTGAGAAGCTCCGCACCGCTGCGCCGGGCAACGCCGGCGCGGCCTTCCTGGACGTGCTGGCCGGCACCCGCCAGAAGTTCATTGACGCGCTGGATGACGATTTCAACGCGCCGGGCGGCATCGCCGCGCTGCACGACCTGACGCGCGAAGTCAACACGCTGCTCAACAGCGGCCAACCCGTCGGACAAGCCGTGCTGGAAGCGATTGACGCGACCTATCGCGAGCTTGGCGGCGACGTGCTAGGCATCATCCCGGACGAGGCAGCCGCTGGCAGCGCGGCCAGCGCCGAGCGCGAGACGGGGCTGATCCGCCTGCTGGTTGACATGCGCGCCGAAGCCCGCGCCGCCAGGGATTTCGCCACCGCCGACCGCATCCGCGATCAGCTCGCGGCGCTGGGCGTGGCGCTCGAAGATCGGGCCGATGGCACCGTCTGGCGCGCGAACTAGCCGGCGAGACGGCCTGGCGGGCAATCGGATCGCACCGCAAGCGAGCGGCAGGGCGCCTGGATGCGCCCTGCCCTGATCGGGGAGAGCATCGGGGATGGCCGAATATCTGTATGGACGCTGGCCTGTGCTGGAAAGCCTGCGCGCGGGGCGGCGCACCTTCCAGCAATTGCTGGTAGCCGAAGGCGCGGACGAAAAAGGGGCGCTTGAGAGCGCGCTGGCCCTGGCGCAAGAGCGCGGCGTGAGCGTGCGCTATGTGCCGCGCCGCGTGGTAGACGACCTGGCCAGGAACGCCAACCATCAGGGCGTCGCCATGCGTGCGGGCGACTACCCCTATGTCGGCCTGGACGCCATGCTCCGCGCGTGCCAGGAGCGCGGCGAGCCACCCTTTCTGCTGATGCTCGATCTGCTCAAGGACCCGCAGAACGTCGGCGCGCTGTTGCGCGTGGCGGACTCGGTGGGAGTGCACGGCGTAGTGCTGCAGGAACGGCGCGGCGTCGGCGTGACGCCCGCCGTGGTCAGCGCGTCGTCGGGGGCAGTCGAGCACATGAGCGTGGCCGTTGTCACCAACCTGGTCACAGCCATGCGCCGCCTGAAAGAGGAGAACGTCTGGCTGGTCGGTCTTGACATCGGGCCGGACGCTTTGACGCCCGACCGGGTGGACCTCAACCGTCCGCTGGCCCTCGTGCTGGGCAGCGAGGGCGAAGGGCTGCGCCGCCTGGTGCGCGACACCTGCGACCTGCGCGTGACGCTGCCCATGCGCGGCCATGTGCAAAGCCTGAACGTGGCCACTGCCGGAGCTGTCGCCCTGTACATCGCCTGGCAGGCACGCGGCTGGCCCGGCTGGCGACCGCCGGAGGCGTGAGCAGCGAAGCGCGGAAGTCTTCTTCAGGGGCGAGGCGTTGAATTGCTTCACTTCTCTTGCTCCTTTGTGCAATTGGGTGTATGCTGTGAATAGAGAGGTCCGATCCCGATCGGTCTGGAACCAACACCCTGTGTAGAGGGCACACTCACCGTCTGCGACGGCCAGCCCACCTGACTTTTGAGGTTCAGCAATTCGACCGGGAGCGGACTTCTTTGCGTCTCCCCTCCGCCCGACCTTCGGCAGCGGATTTCCGATTGTCACCCCTCCCGCGCGCTGTATAATCAGTGAGTCAGCCCGCAGGAGCGCAGACGTGCCAACTTCCAGCAACGACCATCTCGAATATACCAGCCACGACCTCGCGCAAACCCAGGCATTGGGGCAGCTTCTGGGCGCGCTGCTGCGCCCCGGCGATGTGGTCTGCCTTTCTGGCGACCTGGGCGCGGGCAAGACGGCCTTCGCCCAGGGCATTGGGCGCGGCTGGGGCGCGCGCGAGCGAGTCACCAGCCCGACGTTCACGCTCGTGCACGAACATCGCCGCGACGCAGACCCCGCCGTGTTCTATCACGTGGACTGCTACCGGCTCGACGGCGCGGGCGACGCCTGGAGCATTGGCCTGGAAGATTTGTGGCACGATGACGGGTTCGCCGTGATCGAATGGCCGGAGCGCATTCAGGCGGCCCTGCCCGCCGAGCGGTTGTGGATTGCCTTCGCCTTTCTGGGCGCGCAGCAACGCCACCTGGCTCTGCAGGCCAGCGGCGCGCGCTACGTGGCCCTGCTCGCCGCGCTGGGCGAACAACTGGGTGTGACAGGCTGACGCGGGGGGTGGCAGTGATTCTGGCGATTGACACGGCGACTCGCTTCATCAGCCTGGCGCTCCACGACGGCCAGCGCCTTTTGCTGGAACACACCTGGCTGACGGCGAACAACCACACGGTGGAGCTTGCCCCGGCCATCCGCGCCGCCTTCGCTCAGACCCGGACTACGCCCTCTAACCTGAGCGCGATCGCCATCTCGCAAGGGCCTGGCTCGTTCACCGGCCTGCGCATCGGCATGGGCGTGGCCAAGGGACTGGCCCTGGCGACTGGCTGCCCGCTCGTCGCCGTGCCCACGCTGGAGATCGTCGCGGCGGCGGTGCCCGTTGCGCCAGAGCCGCTCGTGGCCATCCTGCAGGCCGGGCGCGGCAGGCTCTGCGCGCAGATGTTTCGCGCCGCTGACGATCGCTGGGAGCCGGTGGCACCGTCCGCCATCGTCACCTGGGACAGGCTGCTCACCGCGCTCGACGGGGCGGCGCTCCTCGCCGGAGAGATTGACGACGGCGGGCGCGAGATGCTGGCCGCCTGTCGCCAGCCAGTGCGCGTCCTGCCAGCGGCGGTCACCCTGCGGCGGGCGGGCTTCCTGGCGGAGATGGCCCTGAGTCGCCTGGCCGCCGGGCAGAGCGCCGATCCGCGCAGCGTGACGCCGATCTACCTGCACCAGCCAGGAGCGGCCCAGCCATGACCCCGCGTGTGCTCGTGCGCCGGATGACCCTGGACGACATCATCCAGGTGGTGAGCATTGACCGCGAGTCGTTCTCAACGCCCTGGTCGGCGAACGCTTACCGCTTCGAGGTCACCAACCACGACACGTCGCACCTGGTGGTGCTGGAGATGGGCGGCGGCGCCAACGGGATCGGGCTGCGCCAAAGGCTGTGGCCGCTTGCGCAACGCCCGCAGCCGGGCGAGGTGGTCGGCTATGGCGGCTGCTGGCTGATCGCCGGCGAGGCGCACATCAGCACCATCGCCGTGCATCCCGATCACCGGGGCCAGGGTCTGGGCGAGCTGCTGCTGGCAAGCATGTTGAAGCTCGCGATCCGCCTGGGCGGTGAGTATTCCGTGCTGGAAGTGCGCGAGAGCAACCTGACCGCGCAGGCGCTCTATCGCAAGTACGAGTACGCGGTGATTGGCCGGCGCAAACAGTACTACCGCGACGATGGCGAAGACGCCCTGCTGATGGAAGCGCGTCCGCTGGACAGCGCCTATTCCCGGCGCATCGAAGAGCGGCTGAATGCGCTATCGGGCCGCGTTCGCTTTGACGACCGTTTCACCCGCTGACGGGAGACCAGGAGGAGATGGGCAGTGACTGACGGGAAGAGCGTGGAAGAGCGCCGCATCGCCCTGGAAGAGATCGCCCAGGAGATCAGGGTGTGCCAGGCCTGCGCCCTGCACAGCGCGCGCACGCGGGCGGTGCCCGGAGCGGGCCGCCCGGATGCCACCATCATGTTCATCGGCGAAGCGCCCGGCTATCACGAAGACCAGCAGGGCCTGCCCTTTGTGGGCGCATCGGGCAAGTACCTGGGCGAGCTGCTGACCCTGATCGGGCTGACGCGCAATGACGTCTTCATCAGCAACGTGGTCAAGTGCCGCCCGCCTGGCAACCGCGAGCCGCTGCCCGTCGAGATTGACACGTGCGTGAAGACCTACCTCAACCGGCAGATCGCCATCATCCGCCCCAAGATCATCGCCACGCTGGGGCGCTTCAGCATGGCGCTGTTTTTCCCGGCCAACGCGCGCATCTCCAAGATTCACGGCCAGCCCCATCATGCCGATGGGCGCGTCTACTACCCGCTTTTCCACCCCGCTGCCGTGCTGCGCAACCCGAACCTGCGCCCGGCCATGGAGACCGACTTCCGCAAGATGCTCAGCCTGCTCGAAGAACTGGCCGATACGAGCGGCCCGGCCAGCGACGAGCCACCGCCCCGCCAGCTCAGCCTGTTCTAGCGCGCCCAGGAGGACTATAATCGGTCTTGATGCCTGAGTTAGCGCCGGGACAACCTGGCGCTGTTTTGTGCCGCGCGATCCGCTAAGGTATACTCCCGCCCGGTTTCGCCAGGGCCATCCTGCTGCCCTGGGCAGCCGCGCTGAAGGACAGCGCCTGACTGGTCATGGACATGACAGAGTTCTTCCCGGTGATGGTGGCCGGCTTTGCGGCGGCGGTCGGGTTCACGCCGATCACGCGGCGGCTGGCCTTTCATTTCGGCGTGCTGGATCAGCCCAGCGCCCGCAAAGTTCACCAGAGGCCAACGCCGCTGCTCGGCGGGCTGGCCATCTACGGCGCGCTGGTGCTGGCCCTCATTTTCTTCAGCCCGCCGTTCTACCTGGTCGAGTTCGGGGCAATTCTGGCAGGGGCCACCTGGCTGATGCTGGTCGGCTTCGTGGATGATCGCCGCGGGATGAAGCCCTGGGTGAAGATGGCCGGGCAGGCGATCGCGGGCGCGGTGCTGATCGCGGCTGGCATCCATGTGCGCATCTTCGACAGCGGCGTGCTCAACGTCGCGCTCACCCTGTTCTGGATCGTCGGTATCACCAACGCCATGAACTTTCAGGACAACATGGACGGCCTGGCGGCGGGGATCACCGCGGTGGCCGCGCTGTTCTTCTTCGCAATGGCGGTGCGCGAAGAGCTGAGTCTGGTCAGCAGCCTGGCCGCGGCCCTGACCGGGGCCTCGATCGGCTTCCTGCTCTACAATTTCAGCCCCGCCTCCACATTCATGGGCGACATGGGCAGCATGGTGCTCGGCTTCCTGCTCTCGGTGCTGGCGATCAAGCTCAACTTCCGCGTGCCCGCCGAGCGCCAGGTGATCACCTGGATGGTGCCGGTCGTCGTGCTGGGCGTCCCCATTTTCGACACGACGCTGGTCGTCTTCACGCGGCTGCGCGAGGGGCGCTCGCCCATGCAGGGCGGCAAGGATCACACCTCACACCGGCTGGTGAGCCTGGGGCTGAGTCCGCGCGTGGCGGTGCTGGCGCTGTACGGCATCGGCGCGCTGCTGGGCCTGGTGGGAGTGGCCCTGTCCACCGCGACCGTCCCCGAAGGCACGCGCATCGGCCTGGTGCTGGGCGCGCTCGCCCTGGCCGCCTTCGTCTTCCTGGAAATCACCTACATTCACCGCAAGCGCCACCCATAGCGTTTGCGCGTACTTCTCGGAGAAGCTCATGCCGCAAGCGGACAACCTGACCTATCTCGTCACCGGCGGAGCCGGGTTCATCGGATCGCATCTCGTACAAGCCCTGGTCGGAGAGGGGCGGCGCGTGCGCGTAGTGGACAACTTCTCAACCGGCAAGCGCGAGAACCTGGCTCAGTCGCAAGACGCCATTGACCTGTTCGAGTGCAGCATCACCGACCGGCCTGCGCTGGCCGAGGCCATGCGCGGCGTGGATTACGTGTTCCACCTGGCGGCGCTGGCGTCTGTCCCGCGCTCGGTGGACGATCCGCTGGCCTGCCACGAGCATAACGTCACCGGCACGCTCAACGTGCTGCTGGCCGCGCGCGATGCGGGCGTCCGGCGCGTCGTCTTCGCCGGGTCGTCGTCGGCCTATGGCGACGTGGAGAGCGAGTTCAAGACGGAAGATATGCTGCCCAACCCGCTCTCGCCCTACGCCGCCGCCAAGCTGGCTGGCGAGCATTACTGCCAGACGTTCACCACTGTCTTCGGCCTGGAGACGGTCACCGTGCGCTACTTCAACGTCTTCGGCCCGCGCCAGGACCCGCTCTCGACGTATGCCGCCGTCATCCCCAAATTCGTCACGGCCATGCTGCGCGGCGAACCGCCCCAGGTGGAAGGCGATGGCCTGCAGACGCGCGATTTCACGTACATCGAAAACGTGGTGCACGGGACGTTGCTCGCCTGCCGGACTCCGGGCGTGGCCGGGGACGTGTTCAACATCGCCTGCAGCAGCCGCATCAGCCTGTTGGAGATGATCGATCTGCTCAACAGCCTGCTCGGCGAATCGATCGTGCCGAGCTTTGTCGCGCCGCGCCCCGGCGACGTGCGCCATTCGCGGGCGGCAATTGACAAGGCGCAGCGCTTGCTCGCCTACGAACCGGTCGTGTCCTTTGAGGAGGGCCTGGCCCGCACGCTGGCCTGGTACAGGGCGCAAATACCGGCCTAGAGCATCCTGCGAGGCTCACCATGCGGGTCATCCACCTGTCCAAGATGAGCGGAGCCGCCGGCTCCGAAGGACACCTGCTGGCCCTGCTGCCCGGCCTGCGTGCGCGCGGCGTGGACGCCCGGCTGTGGGTGCTGGCTGAGCCGGGCGTGCCGCTGGACGAGTACCTGGCGCGCGCCGGGGCGCTCGGAGTGCCCACCGAGCGCCTGACGATCCGCCGCGACCTCGATCCCGCCCTTCTATGGAAGCTGACGCGGCTTCTGCGCCGCGAAAAGCCGGACATCGTGCACACGCACCTGATCCACGCCGACCTGTACGGCGTCCTCGCCGCGCGGCTGGCGCGCGTGCCGGGCGTGGTCAGCTCTCGCCACAACGACGACCGCTTCCGCACTCGGCTGCCGGTGCGCCTGCTCAACCGGGCGCTGTGGCACGGCATTGACGCGGGCATCGCCATCTCCGACGCGATTCGGGCGTTCTCGCTGCGCGTTGAGGGCGCGCCCGCCGACCGCCTGCGCACCGTCCGCTACGGGCTGGACCCGGCGACCATCCCGCCACTCCCCGAAGCGCGCGCTGCCCTGCGCACTGCGCGCAGCCTGCCCGCTGAGGCGCTGCTGGTCGGCTCGGTCTGCCGCCTCATCGAGCAGAAGGGGCTGATCTACGCGCTGCGCGGGTTTGCCGCAGTCGCCGGGGAAATTCCAGGGGCGCATTATGTGATCGCCGGCGATGGGCCGCTGCGCCCGGCCCTGGAGGCGGAGGCGCACACGCTGGGCGTGGACACGCGCGTGCATTTCCTGGGCTGGCGCGACGACGCGCACGCCGTCTTCGCCGCGCTGGACGTGTTCCTGGCCCCGTCGCTGTGGGAAGGATTCGGGCTGGTCTTTCTCGAAGCGATGGCCTACCACCTGCCTGTGATCAGCACGACTGTCAGCGCCATCCCGGAAACCATTGTGGACGGCGAGACGGGCTGGCTGGTCCCCCCCCGCGACGCGGAAGCCATTGCCAGGGCGCTGCGCGCCGCGCTGACCGACGCCCAGGTGCGCCAGACATACGGCGCGAACGGGCGCGCCCGCCTGGAAGCCGAGTTCACCGTCGCGGCGATGGTCGAGCGCACGCTGGCCGTCTACCGGGACGTGGAGGCGCGACGCTGATGTGCGGTCTGTGCGGTATTCTGGCCCTGGACGGCGCGCCCATCCCGCGCGCTGCCCTGGCCGCCATGAACGCGACGCTGGTGCATCGCGGCCCGGACCAGGGCGCAGAGATCATCAGCGACCCATGTGGGCTGGCCAACCGGCGGCTGGCCGTGCTCGATCTTTCGCCGGAGGCCGCGCTGCCCATGCGCAGCGCTGACGGCGCGATCACCCTGGCCTACAACGGCGAAATCTATAACTACCCTGACCTGCGCCGGACGCTCGAAGCGGCAGGGGTCAGCCTGCGCACCCACTCGGACGTCGAAGCGGTCATCGCCCTCTACCAGCAGCACGGGCTGGACTTCGCAGAGCACCTGCGCGGCATGTTCGCCCTGGCTTTGTGGGACGCGCCGCGCCAGCAGCTTGTGCTGGCCCGCGACCGGCTGGGCAAAAAGCCGCTGTTCTACTATCAGGACGGCGCGCGGCTGGTCTTCGCCTCGGAGATCAAGGCGCTGCTGCGCCATCCCGCTGTGCCGCGCCGCCCGGCCCGCGACCTGACCGCCCTGCTGCTGGCCTATGGCTACGTGCCCGCGCCGCAGACCTTCTTCGAGGGGATCGTCGCCCTGCCGCCCGGCCATCTGCTCGTCTGCCAGGGCGGGCGGATCAGCACGCGCGCTTATTGGACGCCGCCGCAGGCAGCCCCCGCCGATCCGCACGCCCGCGCGGAGGACTACCTGGAGGCGCTGCGGACAACGCTCGATGACGCGGTGCGCCTGCGCCTGCTCAGCGATGTGCCGCTGGGCGCGTTCCTCAGCGGCGGCCTGGACAGCAGCCTGATCGTCGCGCTGATGGCCCGCCACATGACCGGGCGGGTCAAGACCTTCGCCATCGGCTTCGCCGGAGAGCCATCCTTCGACGAGACGGCGCACGCCCGCCGTGTCGCCGAATTGCTGGGCACCGATCACCATGAGTTCATCGTCGAGCCGGACGCCATCCACCTGCTGCCGTTCCTGGTCTGGCACCACGATCAGCCTTTCGCCGATTCGTCGGCCATCCCCACCTGCCTGGTCAGCCAGCACACCCGCGCCCACGTCACCGTCGCCCTGACCGGTGACGGCGGCGACGAGCTGTTCGCCGGCTACGAGCGCTTCCACGCGGCGAATCTGGCGGCGCGCTACCGGCGGCTGCCCGCTGCTGCGCGGGCGGCAGTTGGCCGCGCCATGCGCGCCCTGCCCGAAGCAACCTCTTACCGGGGCTTCGCCCAGCGCGCGCGGCGCTTCGTGCAGGGGGCGGAGCAGGAGCCGCGCGCCGCCTACTTCGACTGGGTGCGCGCCTTCGATGACGCGCAGATCGCCGCGCTGCTCATGGATCCGCCCGCCACCAGCCCAACGGCGCACTTCGCCGCACACTTCCGCCCGGACGACCCGCGCGACCTCACCGCCCAACTGCTCGACGTGAACCTGCGCACCTACCTGCCCGACGATCTGCTGGTCAAGGCCGACCGCTCCAGCATGGCCGCCTCCTTAGAAGCGCGCTCGCCGTTCCTGGATCAGGAATTGCTGGCGCTGGCGGCGGGCGTCCCTTCCAACCTCAAGCTGCGCGGCAGCGTGACCAAAGCGATCCTCAAACAGCTCGCCGCCGGGCTACTGCCGCCGGAGATCATCAGCCGCCCCAAACACGGTTTCGGCGTGCCAGTCGGTCGCTGGCTCCGCGAAGACCTGCGCCAGTACGCCCGCGACATCCTGCTCGATCCGCAGGCCCTCGCGCGCGGCTACTTTCGCGAATCCGCCGTGCGCGCCCTGCTCAGCGAGCACGAAAGCGGGCGGCGCAATCACGGGGCGCGCCTGTGGACGCTGCTCACCTTCGAATGGTGGCACCGCCTGTTCATAGACCCGCCGGAGCCGCGCGCACCATGAACGCTCAGCGCCCCATCCGCATCATGCGCATCATCGCCCGGCTGAATGTGGGCGGCCCGGCCATCCACGTCACGCTGCTGGCGGCGCGCCTGTGCCCGCCGGAGTTCGAGAGCACGCTCGTCTGCGGGCAGATCGGCCCGCACGAGGGCGACATGGCTTACCTGGCCGAGGCGCACGGCGTCACCCCGCTGGTCGTGGCCGAGCTTGGCCGCGAGCTGTCGCCGCTGCGCGACGTGGTGACGCTGCTCCGGCTGTGGCGGCTGATGCGCCGGCTGCGCCCGGATGTCGTCCATACGCACACGGCCAAAGCCGGCTTCGTCGGGCGCTGGGCGGCGTGGCTGGCGCGCGTGCCGGTGCGCGTGCACACCTTTCATGGGCACGTCCTGCGCGGCTACTTCGGCCCGCGCAAGACGGCGCTTTTCCGCTGGCTGGAGCGGCTGACCGCCCGCCTGACCGACCGCCTGATCACGATTAGCCCCGCCCTGCGCGACGAGCTGGCGCAGACCTACCACATCGCCCCCGCCGAAAAGTTCGCCGTCGTCCCGCTCGGCCTCGACCTGGAGCCGTACAGCAGCGCGCCACGCCACAGCGGAGACTTTCGCGCCGAGTGGGACATCCCACCGGACGCCCCGCTGGTGGGCATCGTCGGGCGGCTGGTGCCGATCAAGAATCACGCGCTTTTCCTGGAAACAGCCCGCCGGGTGCGCGCGCAGGTGCCGGATGTGCGTTTCGCCATCGTCGGCGACGGAGAGCTGCGCGCCGCACTTGAAGCGCAGGCGAGCGCGCCCGGCCTGGCCGGTGCGGTGACCTTCACCGGCTTCCTGCGCGATCTGCGCCCAGTCTACAGTGACCTCGACCTGCTGGTGATCTCGTCGGGCAACGAGGGCACGCCGGTCTCGATCATCGAGGCGCTGGCGGCGGGTGTGCCTGTCGTCTCGACGGCAGTCGGCGGCGTGCCCAACCTGCTCGAAGGTGGGCGCTATGGCGCGCTCGTCCCGCCCGGCGACGCGGAGGCGCTGGCCGGGGCCATGATCGCCGCGCTCCGCGCGCCCACCACCGATCGCCAGGAAGCGCGCCGCGCTATCGCCGAGGCGTATGGCATCGAGCGGCTGGCCGCCGACCTGGGCGCGCTGTACCGGGCGCTGCTGGCCGAGAAACGCGGGAGATCGGCACGGTAATGGACACCAACGGGGACGGACGGCAGCGCCAGATCGCTCTGGGCATCAGCCTGGTCGTCCTGCTGATCGCTGTCTATTTCGTCACCTACAGCGGGTATGCCATCAGCCGCGATGAGTGGTTCCTTTTCGACGCGACTGAGAGCCTGGCCCGGCGTGGCACCCTGGCTCAGAACCTCCAGCTTGACGCCTATCCGCCGCTGACGCTGGGCGAAGCGCAACCCCCGCCCGTAGACGCCGAGCCATTACAGCCGGCGCTGGCCGCGCCGCTGTTCCTCATGGCCCAGGCGCTGCCCGGCATCGGGCTGGCGCACACCGTGTGGCTGTTCAACGTGCTGGTCACGGCGCTGACGGCGGGCGTCCTGTACGCCTACGGTTTGGCTCTCGGCTACCGGGCGCGCGCCGCCGCGCTGACGGCGCTTGCCTTTGGCCTGGGGACCATCGCCTGGCCCTACAGCCGCACCTTTTTCCGCGAGCCGCTCTTTACCCTGCTCGGCCTGCTGAGCGCCTACCTGGTGCTGCGCGTCCGCCAGCGATTCGCCGCCGGACGCCCGGCGCTGGGTGTGGCCGCGCTCAGCGCCCTGGTGATCGGGGCGACGCTGCTGACGAAAGAGGCGGCGCTGCTGCTGCTGCCCGCCGTGATCAGCGAGGCGCTGCCTGCGCGCCTGGGACGTCTGCAAGTGACCCGGCGCTGGGTCACGGCCTTGATCGCGCTCATCCTGGTCAGCAGCCTGCTGGTGATCGTCGCGCTCAACGCTGATACGCTGTTCGGCCTGTCCAATCGCTATGCTTTCGTGATGCGCGTCCAGCAGGCGCGCGACAACCTGGCCGGGGTGTCCGCAGGCGTGCGCGGCTATCTCTTCAGCCCGGCGCGCAGCCTGTGGCTCTTTTCGCCGGCGCTGATCCCCGGCCTGGCCGGCGCGGTGATGCTGATCCGCGCGCGGCGCTGGCGGCAGCTTGCCGTGCCGCTGGTGGCGCTGGTCGCCTTTGTGGTGGGCTATGCGGCGGTGCGCGGCCCCGAGCAGTGGTACGGCGGGCGGGGCTGGGGGCCGCGCTATATGGTGCCGCTGACGCCGTTCCTGGCGCTGTGGCTGCTGCCAGTCTTCGCCCACGTGCTGAGGCCGCACGCGGCGCGCTGGGCGCGCTTTGGCGCGGCGCTGGTCATTCTGGCCGGAATCGGCGTACAACTGCTGGGCAGCCTGGTGCCCCTTGACGCCTACTACGAGCTGCTCGCCGGGCAGAGTCCGCCGATCATCCCCTGGGACGAAGGGGCGTGGTCGCTGCGCTGGTCGCCGGTCTATGTCTCGGCGACGCTGCTCGATGACGTGACGCTCGACGTGGCCTGGCGGCACGCCATCCACCATGCCTGGCTGCTGCCCGTGCTCAGCGCAGCACTGGCGGGCGCGGCAGCGGGCTGGGCGTGGCACTGGCTGCGCCGCCCTGCTGCGTCACGCCGCCGCCTGTGGCTGACCGTCGCCTCGCTCGGCCTGGGCGTGGTTTTGGCGTTGGGCGGAGGGTTGGCGGCGATTCGCCTCGACCCGCGCTATTCTGGCGAGTATCCCCCGGCGCGCGCGCTGCTGGCTGCGCTGGATGAGCAGATTCGATCCGACGACGTGATCGTCCTCGACAACGACCGCTACACGCCGTTCTTCATGAACTACTACAAGCGGGCGGCCCCCGTGGTCTACACCCTGCCCCACGCGCCCGGCGAGCGCTCCAGCCCGGAGCAAGCGCCCGACGTGGTCTCGGCCAACCCCGACGAGTTGATCCACCTGTCGGCGGCGCTGGTCATCGGCGACCTGGCGCGACGGCACGAGCGGTTGTGGCTGGTGCTGGAGAGCAGCCGCTTCGTGCCCTGGTCGGTGCGCCCGTATGAGCAATATCTGGCGCGGCACTACTTCCCGATGCGCGAGGTCGCGCCGAGCGACCTGGCCCGCGCCGTGCTGTACGACCTGACCCCCGCTCCACCGCCCACTGCGTCCGCCTGGCCCGATACGCCGATCGGCGCAACGTTCGGCGGCGCGCTGCGCCTGGTCGGGGCCGACCTGCCAGGCGGCGAGGAAGCGCGCGCCGGGAAACCGCTGGCTGTGTCGCTGCTGTGGGAAGCCGTTGGTCCTATCGAGCGTGACTACACGGTGGCAGTGCTCCTGGTATCCGCGCAAGGCGAGCTGATCGCCCAGCGCGACGCGCTGCCAGTGGGCGGGTTCGCGCCGATGTCCGGCTGGTCGCCGGGCGCGCTGATCCGCGATAATCACGCCCTGGAGCTTCCCGCCGGCCTGCCGCCCGGCGACTATGAGCTGTGGGCCGTCGTGTACTGGTGGCAGACTCCCGACGAGCGCCTGCCCGTCAGCAGCAGCGCCGGCGTCTCCCTGGGCGATCACGCGCTGATCGCCACCCTCACCGTGCGCTGATCGGGAGCCGGACGCCCGCCGGCGATCACTTGCGCAGAGCAGGCGAAGAGACTATAAACATGTCAGGGAATTGTCAGGAACTGTGGGGGTTCCACGACATCTGAGGGGAGTGAACACGGATGAGCCTGGGCCTCGATCATCCACATGGCACCGAGCCGACGCTCGAAGACCTGATGCAGATGGGTATGCAGGCGGCGCGCCAGGGCAACAGGCCCAACGCCCGCCTGTTCTTTCAGCAGGTGCTCGATGCGGATAAGCACAACGAACGCGCCTGGTTATGGATGGCTTCCGTCGCAGAGACGCAGGAAGAGCGCATCCGCTTCCTCAAGACGGTGCTGCGCATCAATCCCAACAACAGCGTCGCCCGCGAGGAACTGGAGCGCATGCGCCGCCGCCGCGAGACCAGCAACACTCTGGTGCTCCGCTATGGTCTCATGGGCCTGGCGGGGGTTATGGTGCTCCTGGTCATCGTCGTCCTGCTGCTCCTCGCTCTCTAGGCCGGGCATCTCTCCTGATCCGCGTCCTTCTGGAGCGCCAGCGAGAAAGGCTCCGGGTCGGTCTCTTCCATAGCCCCCTCTGCATCCTCCGTGCCCAGTGAGCATCGCCCCCGCCCGGCGCCCCCTGCCTAGCCTTGCGCACCAGACCAGGATAAGATTACAGGTAATGATGGGTTGCCGCCGCACCCCCTCTGCCCACATCCCAAACGGGCAGGCGGCGAATGCATGGCACGCGCGGGACGATCGAGTTGCCCGCCATTGCGCAGCGACTGGCTGCGCGAGGGAGAGGGACGTTGCTCAACGACGATATCTCAACCTTGCTGCGCACCGCCATCGAGGCCGCGCGCAGTGGCGATCGGGGTGCCGCGCGCGCGACTCTGCACCGGGTCATCGCGCAGGACCCCGATAACGAGACGGCCTGGCTCTGGCTGGTCACCGTCGCAGACTCCGATGAAGAGCGCCTGCAAAGTCTGCGCCGCGTGCTGACCATCAACCCGCGCAATGAGCGCGCCCGCCAGGCGCTGGGGCGTCTGGAACAGCAGCTACGGGTCACTCCCTCCAGAACACAGGCGCGCCGTTCCGCCCCACTCGCGACCGCCGAGCGGGGTGCATTGCTCAGCGCACCCCGACGGAGACGCGGTCTTCCTCCCTGGGTATTCTGGACGCTCGCCCTGATCGCGCTGGGGCTGGTGGCCGCTGGCCTGACTCTGCTGTACCTCGACATGCAAAAAGACGGCGACGCCCCACCTCCCCCGCCCACATCACAACGCCCCACCCAGTCCGCCGCCATCCAGGCAGGGGGCTATGTCTCGCCGACGCCGGTCGGCGGCGCGCTGCGCACGCTGCCCCCGCGCGAGACATTCCCGCCCACCTGGACGCCAACCGCCACCTGGACGCCCTCACCGACCCCCCTGCCGTCGCCCACACCGCCGCCGCTGTCTGACTATACGATGCTGGTCTCGGCGCTGCGCGGCGGGCGCGGTTGGGCGCTGCATACGCTGACCGCCGACGGCTCCAGCGAAAGGGCGCTGACCTTCACGCTGCCGCCCGATTCCAGCACTGTATTGAGTCTGGTGGAAGTCTACGACGCGGCTTATTCACCGGACGGCAAGCAGATTGCGTTCACGGCCCGCCTGTCGCAGTCACGACTGGAAGGCGAGGTGCTGGTCAGCGAGGAGTTCGAGGACCTGTTCGTCGCGCCATCCGGCGGGGGCACCATGCGCCGTCTGACGACATTCGCCGCGCCCCGCGTGGCGGACGCCGCCTGGTCACCGGATGGGCAGACCATCGCCTGCGCAGCCAACCCGGACGGCATCTTCGACCTCTTCCTCGTCTCCGTCGAGACAGGCGCTGTTGAGACGCTCACCCCTGGCCAGTCCGAAGACCGCGAGCCGGCCTGGTCGCCCGATGGCCAGTGGATCGCCTTCACCTCCGACCGCAGCGGCCCTGGCGCGACCGAGATCTGGCGCATAAACGTGGACAGCGGCGCGCTGAAGCAGCTCACAGACAACGTCAACAGCAGCTTCTCAGCGGCCTGGTCGCCCGACGGGTCGGCTATCGTGTTTCTTTCCGACCGGCGGGGAGCCACCGATCTTTACCTGATGACGGCCAACGGCGACGGCGAGCGCGGCCTGCTGGTCGCTGACGTGCGCGCCGAGGAGCGCGATCCCGCGTGGTCGCCGGATGGCCGCTGGATCGCGTTCAGCTCCAACCGCGAGCGCTCGATATTCGATCTGTACGTCGTCCGTCCAGATGGAAGTGAGCTTCAGCGCATTCTCTCCAGCGACGGCGATACACGTTACGTGACGTGGCATCCGGCAAGTCAATAAAGACGACCGTACAGGGGGGGCATTATGAGCGGGCAGGAACCCGGTTCCCAGCTTGACGATCTTCTGCGGCAGGGCATTGACGCGGCGCGCGCGGGCAACACGGCCGTCGCACGGGCCTTGCTCGAACAGGTCGTGGCGCTTGACCCGCAGCATGAAAAGGGCTGGTTCTGGCTGGCCGCGGTCACCGACGATCTGCACGAGAAGCGCATCTGTCTCAGCAACGTCATTGTCATCAATCCCGACAATGCGCGCGCGCAGAGCTTGCTGGCCCGCCTGGAAGGTGCGTCGCCCGAATCGGCTGCGCCCGCCGGGCAGCCCGGTTCTATGAAAGGGCGCACAGGTCAAAACCTGGTGCTGGGGGCGATCATCCTGAGCGCGCTGCTCCTGGTGATCCTGCTGGTGATCGCGCTGGGCGGTGGCGATGACGGGTCTGCGCCCCCGCCTGTCGCAGACGGTGGCGCAGGCGCTGGCCTGAAGCCAGCAGAAGGAAACAGTCCGTCCGCTCCTGGAACGATGCCGCTCCCCACCGCCACGACTCAGCCGACGCGCACGTTCACGCCCCCGCCCGCGACCTGGACGCCGGTGCCCAGCAAGACCCCTATCCCGGAGATACCGCCGACGCTCTTCCCGCCGCCGCCCGCCGCCCTGGCCGGCCATATCCTCATGCGCTCCGGACAGACGCCCGGCGATCCCAACAACCAGCCGATCGTCCTGATCAGGCCGGACGGCAGCAGCCCGCGCACGATCACGCCCCCGAACACGCGCGGTCACACGCCCGCCCTCTCGCCCGACGGGAGCCAGTTCGCCTACATTCGTTACGCGCCGGGCACGCGCGAGTTCTTCCTGCAGCTTGACAACCTGCAGGGCACCGATTCTCGCCTGGCGAGCAGCTACTGGACGGGCAATCCGACGCTTCAGAAGCAAGAAGCGCCCGCCTGGTCGCCCGATGGCCAGTGGATCGCCTTCACGGCGCAAGGGCTGGGCGCGGCGACGACCGACCTCTTCCGCGTGGCTGTCGTAGATCGGCAGGGCGACCCGGCCCAGTTGGAGCGTCTGACCCAGGACGACGCCGGCGAAAGCTGGCCGGCCTATTCCCCCGATGGCACGCGCCTCGTCTACGTCGCTGACCTGAGCCTGATCGCTCCGGGCGGGGCAACCGATCTGCGCATCCTCGACCTGGCCACCCGGCAGGTTGTCACCCTGACCACCAATGGCGCTTCCCTCACCGAGGCCGCCCCGGACTGGTCGCCCGACGGCGAGACCATCGTCTTCCACGCCGTCGCAGCCGGAAGCAAAACCGCCGATATCTACCGCATCCCGGCGGCAGGCGGCGCTCCGGAGCCGCTCATCACCTCCGACGCCGACGATATCCAGCCGCGTTTTTCGCCGGACGGGCGCTTCATCGTCTTTTCGTCCGACCGCACCGGCAACTGGGATGTGTTCGTCTACGAGATGGAGACCGAGACGCTCTACCAGGTCACTTCCGCGCCGCATACCGACATAGCCAACGACTGGGGCCATTAGGCGCGCGGACGTGATACAATGGGGGCAGCCGCATGGCCACGTAGTGCGCCATCACCAGGGGGGAACGCGATGGGCATTTCGTCCGATCTTTTGAATGCGCCTAAAGAATTCTTGCAGTTTTTCAAGGAAGGGAAGGAAGCGGCCAAGCGCGGCGACCGGGCCAGAGCGCACGAACTTTTCCGCCGCGCCGTCGAGGTGGATCCTTATCACGAGCAGGTCTGGCTGTGGCTGGCGAGCGTCGTGGACTCCGATGACGACCGCCGCGTGTGTTTCGAGAATGTGCTCGCGCTGAACCCGTCGCACCCCACCGCACGGCAGCAGCTTGCCCTGCTCGCCGAGCAGCAGCTTCAGCACGCGCTGCCAGCAGCAGCGCCGCCCCACAAGCGGCTGTCGCGTCGGCGCAGGCTGTTCCGCGCTGTGCTCATCCTGCTGGTTGCGGCAGCCATTTCGCTGGCGATCATCGCCCTGCGCCTGTGACAGCGCACAACAGGCTCACACGTCGTTGAAGCGGTAGCCCACCCCGCGCGATGTCAGGATGTAGCCGGGCTGCTGCGGGTCCTTCTCGATCTTCTGGCGCAGATAGTGAATATACAGCTTCAGGCTGTCAATCGCGTCGCCGTACTCCGGCCCCCACGCCTCGCGCACCAGCTCCGTGCGATCCAGCACGCGCCCGGCGTTGCGCGCCAGGACGCCAAGCAGGTTGAACTCCTTCGGCGTCAGGTGCACAGGCTTGCCGCGCACGCGCACTTCGCGGCTGATGAAGTTGATGCGCACATTGCCGCCGTCGAAGACCAGCTCCTCAGACACAACTGGCTTGGGCACGCGCCGCAGGTGTGCCTTGATCCGGGCAATCAGGGCGTCATTGTCGTAGGGCTTGGTAATGTAATCGTCCGCGCCCAGGTCCAGCCCGCGCACGAGATCGCGCGTGTCGTCTTTGGCGGTCAGGAACAGAATCGGCACGTCCGACAGCTCGCGCAGGCGGCGACAGACTTCCCACCCGTCCATATCCGGCATCATGATGTCCAGCAGGATGAGATCGGGATGGGTGCGATAGGCCGCGCGCAGGCCCTCTTCGGCGCTGCACGCCTTCACTACCTCGAAGCCGCGCCGCTCCAGGAGAATGCCGATGAGGTCAACGGTCATCTTCTCATCGTCAATCACGAGTATCTTCTCAGCCATAATGCGGGCACCCTCTGGCCAGATACACAGAGCAAGATCAAGCACGCCGACCGGCATCGCTAGACATCGTTAGATTTTTCTAATGCACTCTACCACGCGCCGGATTCTGGCGCAAGTGAGGTCACTACAGGGGCGCGCGCAAGACCTGTCAGGCAGGAATGAACAGACTTCCGAAGTTTTGGAAACTTCGGAAGTCTCTCCTCTCCGCGTAGACGCCCGGCATTCTGGACTCTATTCGAGCACGACGCGCAGGCGCTGCTCCAATTCGCTGAGGATGATCGCCGTCGCACCCCAGACCTTGTGGCCATAAACGTCGTACCAGGGGACGAACATCGTGACGCCGTGCACGTCCCACTCCTCACCCCGCTTGCGCGCGTCGTCGAGCAGCCAGGCCAGCGGGCAATCAATCACCTGGACGACTTCGGAGGCGTCGGGCTGCCAGGCCGGCTGCGGGGCGACGTAGCCCACAAACGGGTGCACATCGAAATCACTGGGGGGGATGTAGAGCTTCCTCAGCCGGCCCAGAATTGTCACCGGCGCGCTGATCCCCATCTCCTCGCGGGCCTCGCGCAGCGCTGTGTCGAGCGGTGACTCGTCGCCTTCACGCGCACCGCCTGGCAGGCCGATCTGCCCGCTGTGCACATCGCGGTCATTGGCCGCGCGCAGCTCCAGGGCGAACGCCAACCCCCCAGGGGAGGGGTACAGCAGCACGAGCACGCTGGCCTGGCGCGGCAGCCCGGTTCGCCCGTTGCCCCGCTGCATGACGCGGGGCCGGGGAGCCATCCGCCGCTGTGCGCCCTCGCTGTCGAAATCCGCCAGGGCGAGCGCCGCGCGGACCTGCTCCAGAGCGAGCGCCGGGATCATCGGCCATACCAGGCGCGGCGCTTGCGCAGCGAGATGCCCGCGTCCAGCTCATCGCGCGCGGTCGTCCGCACCCGTCCGCGCGGGTCAATGTGAATCTGGCCAGCCTGTTGCAGCCGGGCGAACTCGTCCGGGGTGATGTCCGGCGCCGGCTCGCCGCCCAGCCGTTCCAGGCGCGGGCCCAGGTCTTCCGGTGGAGTCTTGTCCTGCGGCGGGCCTGAGTCGTCGCCCACGCCGGGCGGTGACACAGCGGGCGGGACCTCGTCCGCCGGAGGAAGTGCGTTATCGTGATCGGACATTATGCTTACCCTTCGTGTGCGCTCGTATTCTCGTCCGTTTCGAGCGTGATATTCCCCATGCTGATCAGGTCGTCGAGCGAGAGCGCCGCCCACTCTGCGGTGCTGAGCCGCTGCTGGCTGCCGCAGACCAGGCATCGCGGATTGCGCGGAACGCTCACCCACTCTGCCGTATGAGGCAGGGCCACTTTGCCCTCGTAGATTTCCAGGTGCGTGTTCGCCTGAATGATCGTATTGGCCGGCAGCGCCCGGTGCGCCGGGGTATCTGTCAGCAGGTAATTGAGCGCCAGGTCGGCCTGGATCGCCGCCACGCGCACCACGTGTAGCCACAGCCCCGGCTCGGCAGCCAAGGTGCCGTCCGGCCCGATCATGCCATAATCCAGCTCGCCCTCTTCTGCCGGGTGCGACAACCCTTCGCGCAGCCGCTCGGCCCAGCAGGCGTAGCACGGCCCCTTGTTCGGGTAAATAATGCACACGTCGCCGCCTTCGCCGCGCTCGTAGACTCCGGCATAGACCGCCGCCCGCCCGTGCTTCAGGCACGCCTGGTTGATGGCGAATTTGGGCTGCTCACGGTCCACGCCCGCCACGACAACGTCCATCTCGGCGAGAAGATCGAGATGGTCTTCGATACGCCCGATCACCGTGCGCACGTCGGCGGCGGGGTTGCGCTGGCGGACGAGATCGGCCACCACGTCCACTTTAGGACGCCCGACATCGCGCAGGTCGGCGGCATGACGAACCACATTGACTGGCTCCAGCAGGTCGTCGTCCACCAGGATGAAACGCCCGACGCCGCTCATGGCCAGGCTCACGGCGACGAAACTGCCGCCCGACCCCAAGCCCACCACGCCTGCCGTGCGCGTACCCAGATAAGCCAGCACATCCGCGCCGAACAGCCGCGCCATCCGATCCCAACCCGTCATCGCGCACCGTCCCATTGGCCGACGATCATGGCACTGTCTTCTCGACATACCATACGAGTTCAACAAGCGTCCGTTTCGAATCCCACGTCCAGTCGGGCAGCTCAGTCAGCAGCAGCGGGCGCGAAGCCGCATACAGCCGCTCGAAGACGTCCTCGCCCTCTTCCACAGCGACCAGCGGCGCCACGCGCACGGCGGGCATCGCCGCCGGGTAGTCTGCGCCGGTGACCAGGATGATCACCTGGCTGGCCCCTTCGCGGTACACAGAGAAGCACACTTCATAGGGCGGCTTGCCGTCGGCATCCCAGCGCACCACGTCGGCCACGTACCCGGCTTCGCGCAGCAGGCCGAATTCCTGCTCGAAGCGGCGCGGGTGAGCCAGGTGCCAGGCCAGCGGCGGCAGCCCTGGCAGCCGGTCGTCCGGCCACAGCGTCGGCGTCGCCGCGACGAAGCGCGGCGTGCGCTTGCTCATGTACCAGAAGTCAATGCGCACCAGCCAGCCCTCGTCGGGGCAGCGGCGAATAATGCTCTGCGGCGTCTCCGGAGGCGCTTCCTCAGCCGCCGCCGGACCGTCCGCTTCGCCGCTCTCAGCGCTCGTCTCGGCTGCGGGCTGGAGCGGATACATGGTGACGATGGGCGCGACAATGTGCTCGACATGCGTCTCGGCATCGGCGATCATGCTGCGGGCGGTCTCGGCATCGCCGCCCGAAGGCGCGATCATGTTGTCTGGCTGTTTGTGCCAGTCGCCCACGTGGCGCAGCGGCGCATCCCACTTGGCGGCCAGGGCGCTGCCATACGACGTGCGTCGCATCTCGCGGAACGCTTCCCAGTTGACGTGCAGCCAGTGAAACACGTCGCCTTGCCAGTCGTCGCCCTGCTCGAACTTGCCCCACTCGCGCACGGCCTGCTGGCCGGGGCTGATCGTATCCAGCACATAAATGTCCGGTTCTGCCTTGCCGGCCTGCGGGACGACCAGACCCACCATCGCTTCGCCGGTCTCCGGCTCCGGGTAGAGCAAGGCACCGCGCACGATCTTGTCTATCACCCGCTCGGCGATGACCACGCGCGGCAGGTCGCGCGCCCCTTCGGGCAGTGGTTCAGCCGTCATCGTCTTCTCCTCTGGTAACCGGTGTCCTTCGTCGGGCGCAGCGCTTCTTCAACGCCCGGCCATGTCCCCGTCGCCCGCCAGGTGTAATAGGCGTAAAGCCACTGGATGGCCCAGCCAGCGACCGTCACCGCCGTCGAAGTGGAAGGGTTCCAGCCGTAAGTGATGCCATCTCTGGGGTTGAACAGGCAAAGCTGCCCGTCCTGGAACTGGTGCTTCTCACTGTAGACGACCGGCTTCAACACATAGGCTTCGGCGGGGCGGTTCGGGTATCCCTCGATGTATACGATCTTCAGGGTGTGCAGTCGCTCCGGGATTCCCCGCAAATTGATCTCGACATCGCCGATCCAGTACAGGTCGCCACGCTGCGGCACGATCAGCCGGAAGGTGTCGGCGAAGGTCGCGCGCATCATCTCCACTTCCAGCCGCAGCCGGGCGGAAACCTGGCTGCGGGTGCCCCACCAGGGCATGGTGCTCATCGCTCACTTATCCTCATGAATCTTTTCCATGTGCACAGTCAGCGGGCGCATCTCATTTCCGGGGCAGAAGATCATCGCCGAGGTGCAGAGAGCGCGGAGAAAAGCAAAAGCTCTTTGGTGGCTCCTCTCTGTGCCCTCTCTGTCTCTGCGGTTCAGAAACCCCGCCCCCACCGAGAAACACACCCCGGTCAGCCAGCAGCATCGCGTCTGGCGCGCGCCCTAGTGCCCCTGCCCCAGCAATTCCGACAGGCTGAGGCTCTCCACCGGCTGCGCTTCCAGCGCCCGCTGCAGCTCCGGCGAAATCTCGCCATCGCTGGCCATATAGCGCTTGATCTCGCCAGCGCCCACCGTCTCCCAGCCGAACCGGTGCGCCGCCAGCAACAGGTCGCCAGCGGCCAGGCGCAGCGTCCACTCGCCCGGCGGGCTGGACTTGCCGCGCAGCGGGAGCCAGGTGCCCGGCAGGAGCGTGTTGCGGCCCGCGCCCAGATCGTAGCGCGCGTCGTCGGCGTAGCGCAGACGGCCCTCCGCATCCAGCAACTCGAAGCGAATCTTGCCGCGCGCTTCGTGGGGCAGCCATAGCTCGGCAAAAGGCCGCAGATAGTCGGTGTCCGTCAGCACCTTGCCAGTGCGTACCAGGCGCGGCTCGTCCATGCCCCGATAGGCCAGCAGCCCAATGTCCGTCACGTTCACGTAATCCGGCCCGCCGTCGTAGCCGGCGCGCTGCGCCGCCTGTTGGGCTGCCGGCGAGCGCGGCCCAATCGCCGCCATCGGGCGTGGCGCGCGCTGCGGCGTCGCGGCGCGCGCCTGCCCCCCCGCAGACGAGAACGCTGCCAGCAGGAAAGCGGCGAAAATCGCCAGAAAGACGATCAGGACGAGCGGCTCCAGCATATGCATGACCGGCGATACCCTGTTCTTGCTTACGACGATCGCTGCTGGCGACTCTGGGCGCGCAGCAGCTCCTCCAGGCTGAGCGGCAGCGACTCATCATCATCGTTGCTGCGCCAGACGCGGTCGCGCAGCAACTCACCATCTGGCCCCACCTGCCGCCGCAGCTCTGCCAGCGACTCCGACAGGTTGAAGTGATAGATGCCCAGCGCACCCCCGTCTATGCTCACCTGGGCCATCCATCCCCCGGATTCCAGGTCTGCCGCGCGCTTGCGCACCGGGAAACGATAGTCCGGCACCAGGACGTTCTCGCCAGATTGCAGCCAGCGCTCCGCCTCGTGGACGTAGCACGGGCGCCCTGTGCTGTCGCGCAGCTCGAAGCGCACCAGGGCCAATCCGCTGCCCAGCGTATCGGGCACATCAATGATGGCAAAGGGGCGCAGGCCGTCGTCGTCCAGTGAGACGAAGCGCCCGCGTCGCAGGGCCATGCCGTCGGGACGCTGCTCGTCCACGATCAGCCCGATGTCCAGCAGGCGGTACAGCGTGTCGTAGTTGGGCAGGCTGCGCGCCCGCGCAGCCGCCTCGCGCGCCACCTCGCTGGGTTCCGGGCGCGTGCGCCCGCGCCGCAGGACCTGGTTCAGCGCCCTGCCCAGGTCGGCGCTGCTCGTCACAGCGGCCAGCAGCCCCAGGTAGGCCAGCAGCAGCGCCGCCCCCGCCCCGGTCGGCAGGCCGCCAGCTAGCAGCACCAACCCCAGGGCAGCGCCCACGATGACCAGCCAGACCAGCGTTCCCCGGTTGCTCTGTCGAAACATCTGGCTCACTTTCGCTCAGCCTGATCGTACCACGTCGCCGGCTCCGGGCAGCCCCACACTCTGGGGGGCGCCGCCCTTATCTTAATCAACTACGCCGAAAATAACCAGGAAGTTGCGCCTGCGCGCGCGTGCAAAAGCTTGTCAGGCGACAGGGGTGCTGCTCTGCTGCGCCCTGGTGGACCTCGCCCCCGCTCGGCGCTGACGCGCTTCGCCGCCAGCCATCACAACACGGGCTGGACAAGAGACGGCTGCTCTGGTAGAATTCGCCCACTGACGAGACAAAAACCAGTAAAGACTGGAGATTTCACCGTTGGCTAATCACAAGTCTGCTCTCAAGCGCATCCGCAGTTCCGAGAAGAAGCGTCAGCGCAACCGTATCTTCCGTTCCCGCGCGCGCACCGAGATCAAGAAAGCCCGCACCTTCATCGAGGGCGCAGATCTGGAGAACGCGCGCCAGGCAACCCTGGAGGCCATCCGCACGCTGGACAAGGCCGCCGTCAAGGGGATTCTGCACCCCAACAATGTGGCGCGGCGCAAGAGCCGGCTGATGAAGAAGCTGGCCCGTCTTGAGGCGGAAAAAGCCTAGCCTGGCGGTCGCTCATCAAGTGGATTGGGCTGAGGGGCATCCTGCACGCTGAGGATGCCTTTTTGCGTTGTCGCGCCCTCAGGGTGAGCACGGTGACGCCGTTCAATCACCTGGAGAAGCTCACCGCGAGAACGATTGGCGGGGGCTAGATCGCCTTCTCCGCCTCGTCAGCGCCCCCTTGCACCGTGAAGCGGTAGCCGACCCCGCGCACGGTGGTGATGTACTGCGGCTTGCGCGGGTTCGGCTCGACAGCCTTGCGCAGCCAGCGAATGTGCACGTCCAGCGTGCGCGTGTCGCCCATGTAGTCCGTCTTCCACACCTGCTGCATGATATATCTGCGCTCAAGCGTGTTGTTCAGGTTAACCATGAACAGCTCCATCAGCTCGACCAGCTTGGGAGTGAGCTTCTTCTCCGTCCAGGGCGTGGTCAACATCTGATTTTGCGCGTTGAGGCTGAACGGCCCCACCTGCAGCAAAGCACCCTCTGCCGGCACTGTGAGGCGGTCTATACGGTTGGTTAGCTTGCGCGCGGTGAAAGGGGGCACCAGCAGCACGTCGGCGGCGCTGTTGCCCGTCGCCTCGGCGGCGCGGATGTGGACGATCGGCGTCTGTTCCAGGGCGGCGCGCAGGCTGAAGCTGATCCGGTTGCCGGACGTGCGCAGCGACACGGCGTCCAGCACGATGGCGGCTGGCATTTCGTCCTGCGCCATCTCCACGCCCTGCTTGCCGGAGTGGGCAATCTGTACCTGGTATTTCCGACTGAGCGGCTCGGCGAACGACTCACTGCTGTTGCGCGCACTCTCGATCAACAAGACTTTTGTCGTCTTCATGCATCCCCCCACCAGCAGGCTCGCAGTATAAACGGGCACAGGCGCAACGGAGACGCCGAACCGGTCTTTAACATTCGCCTGTTGCCATTATAATGGTTGAACAGCAGATGACAACATCTGCTGGCGCAGACTGCGCGCAGTCCGCTGGCGAGGGGGGTCCGGCGGCTTTGGGCGCGGAGTGAGCAGAGCCGCAGTGGTCACAAATGGGGGCCGGGACTGCGCTCAACCGCCATATATGGCCGGTGCTGGCTCGCCGACCATCAAACGCAAACAGACTGTTTTTAAACACTCGGCAGATGAGATTCCTACTTTGGCCGGATGTAGCAGCGCGCAGAGACGCCCGTCATGCCGTGCTCCGGCACCCGGCCAGGCAGATCGCCTCGTTTACGTTATGATTGTGCGCAACACAACCGGCGGCGCCGTCAGCGCAGCCCGCCGCCAGCCCTGGACTCAGAACGGATGGCAGCATGGAAACGATAACCCGGCATGTCGCGTCCTGCGCGCAATCGGCGCACTTCCACCGCCTGGCCCAGGCGCTTGACGCGCCGCAGGTCATCCAGACTGCGGTCGCCATTCAGCAGATTCCCGCCCCGACGTTCGACGAGGGCCGCCGCGCCAACTATGTCCGCGACCGCTTCATCGCGGCGGGGCTGCGCGACGTGGGCAGCGACGCGCTGCACAACACGGTCGGGCGCTGGCCTGGCGCTGATCCCGCTCGTCCGGCGCTGCTGGTCTCGGCGCACACCGACACGGTGTTCCCTGCCGGCACAGACCTCACCGTGCGTGAAGAGAGCGGACGCCTGTGCGGGCCGGGCCTCGGCGACAACAGTCTGGGCGTTGCGGCGCTGCTTACACTCGCCGAATTATTCGCCGCGCACGATATTCATCCCCCGGCGGATATCTGGCTCGCGGCCAACAGTCGCGAAGAAGGGCTGGGCAACCTCGACGGCATCCGCGCCGTCTGGAATGCGCTGGGGGCGCGCCTCGGCGCGGCCATCGTCGTCGAGGGCATGGCCCTGGGGCGCGTGTATCACGCCGGGATCGCCGTGCGCCGGCTGCACATCGCCTGCCACGCTTCGGGCGGACATAGCTGGCTGCACTTCGGCCAGCCGAGCGCCGTGCACGGGCTGATTGACCTGGGTGCGCGGATTCTGGCGCTCACCCCGCCCAACGAGCCGCGCACGACCTACAATATCGGCCTGATTCACGGCGGGCACTCCGTCAACAGTCTGGCCTGCGAGGCCGAGCTTTACCTCGATCTGCGCTCAGAGGACCCGGCCTGTCTGCAAGCCCTTGAGCGCGCTGTCCGCGAGCACATCGCCTCCGCAGGGCAGACCCCCCAGCTCACCTTCACCACGACCGTCGTTGGCGACCGGCCCGCCGGTCACATAGACCCTACACATCCGCTGGTGCAGATGGCCGGCGCGGCCCTTGAGTTGGCGAGAATCCCCGCCTTCTACGAGCGCGGCAGCACCGACGCCAACGCTCTGCTCGCCAACGGCCTGCCTACGGTCACGGTGGGCGTCACGCGCGGCGCGCACTCGCATCGCCAGGACGAATACATCGAAACCGCCCCCATCGCCTCCGGCCTGTGGCAGCTTGCCCTGCTCGTGCTGTCCGCCGCCGAATGGGATTTTCGGCCCGGCGCGGCGGGCGGGTAATCGGGGATCGGCAGGCGTATAAGCCCTCTCCCTGGCTGGTATTCCGGCCCGACGCTGCGTACAATAGGGGGCGTTGCGCTTTCACGATTCGCCAGCAAGCGCGGGGAGCCGTGCATGTCCAATCAACCCCCAGGGCGTCGCACCGAGAGCCTGTTCGACAACCGCTACCGCTACGACTACATCTACCCGCGTGGCCGTTCCGGTGAAACGCTGCGCGCCTACGACACGCACGACAACGACCGCCCGGTAGTCATCAAGCGCCCTGCCCCGCAGGACGCGCCTCCCATGCGCGCCGGGCACGAAGTCAGCATCCGCACCGAGCGACAGGCATTGGAGCGGCTGGCCGGGCACCGCGTGCTGATCGAGCTGCGCGGCTCTGGCACGTTTCGCGTGGGCGGGCACACGCACGAGTACATCGTCATGGACCTGGCCGGGGGCGAGATCGTCGAGCAGATGGTGCTCGACCTGGCGGCCAGGGGCATCACCCTGCCCGAACTGGAAATCCTGACCATCGTGGACGGCCTGCTCGACCTGCTGGCCTACGCCCACGACCGGCAGGTGGTCTACAACGATGTGGACGCCAAGCACCTGTTCTGGGATCGCGCCGACTACCGGCTGAAGGTCATTGACTGGGGCAACGCGGTCTTCCTGGACGAGCCGGGCGCGCTGCCCACTGTCTCGCGCGCCACAGACATCTATCAGGTTGGCGAGCTGCTGACGTTCATCCTCACCGGCGGCAATCGCCTGGCCGTGGAAACTGGCGAAGACGGCGAACATTTCTACGTCAACTTCGGCGCAGACAGCGAGCGCATCTCGCCGCGCCTGCAGGCGATCATCACCCGCGCGGTGAACCCTGACCCGCGCCGCCGCTTCGGCACCATCCTGGAACTGCGCCACGCGCTCAACGAGTATCGCCAGCCGCTTGCCAAGGCGCGCGATGAGATCGTCGCGCGCGTGCGCAAGCGCGTGCGCGCCACCGCCAGCGTCGAAGAGCTGACCGCGCTGCGGGCAGAACTGGACGCGGCCCTGGAGATGGACCCCGGCTTCCCCGAAGCGACGCGCCTGGCGAGCGAGATCCAGACCATCCTGCGCCAGATCAGCGTCCAGGCCGATCTGGATGCCATCCGCATCTACCTGGAAAGCGGCAACTGGCCGCGCGCCCTCTCGCTGCTCGACGACCTGCTGCCCAACGCCGATCCGGCCCACGAGCCGCTCATCCGCTTCCTGATCGCGGCTTCGGCCACGCTGGACACCCTGGAGATCGCCCCGCCGCCGACCGGCTTCCTGCAGGCGCTGGACCTGCTCTTCAGCGGCGAGGCGCAGCGCGCCGGCCAGGCGCTGCTCACCGCGCCAGAAGTGCGCGTCAACGCGCGCCAGGCGCAGTGGCTGCTGGCCGAGCAGCTTGCCGCGCACGTGCCCGAAGTCACCCTGCTGCGCCCGCACCTGTTCAAGCTGCGCCGCGATCTGGAAGATGTGCCACAGGGGGCCAACGCCCTGGCGCTCATCACCAGCATCGAGCAGACACTCGCCCGCACCCCCGTCCCCGGCCTGACCGGTCTGCACGTGCTCTACCGCCAGGTCGCTGCCGGGCTGGTTGACCTCGAACACGCCCTGGCTCCGCTCGATGGCGCCGTGGCTGGCCATGTCTATGAGGCAGCGCTTGCGGCGGCCCGGCGCGCCCACGTCGCTGCCGAGGCGATTGTGGCCCTGCTGGAAGGTGTCGGCGGCAGCGTGTACGGCAGCCCGGCCCAGGCCGGCGACGATCTGCACCGGGCGGCGTGCATTGATCCCACGTCGCCCCATTTCAGCGCGCTGCACGACTATTTCGACGAAGTGCACCAGGCCGTCAGCGCCCTGCGCCAGTTCCGCCCCCGCCCAGACGGGGCGAACCTCGCCGCCTGGTTCGCCGATGTGGACGAGTTCCTGCACCCCTATCTCGACGACCTGCCGGACCCTGCGCTGCACGATGCAGCGCGCGCCATCGGCGCTGCCGCCGAACGCTGGATCACCGTCGTCAACTACCTGGCGCTGGGCCGCCGCCGCCCGTCCGTGCTGCTGCTGCGCGAAGCCGCCGAGAGCGCGCGCTCCGTCAACGAGCACATCGCCGCCTGGTTCGGCGACCTGGCCAACCGCCTGCCAGATGCCCCCTTTGTGGAGAAGCTCAGCCCCAACCAGGTGCTCGCCGACGCACTGGTTGCCGGGTGGAGCGCCTGGGATCGCGGCGACGGCCTGACCGCCGCCGATTGCGGTCGCACCGCCTACGATCTCGCCCAGACAGATGGCGAGCGCCTGGCCGCCAACCGGCTGCGTCGCCTGAGCGAGTTGCTCGACCGCTGGCTGCGCGAGGGTGGTTTGCTGCAGGCCGAATCTACCGACGAAATCGAGAGCGAGACGCTGGCCGTGCTGCTGAGCGACGAAGAGCACGAACGCCAGGCTTTCGCCGAGCAGATGCCCAGCACGGCGCTGTATCTGCGGGCGATGGGGCGCGGCCTGATCGCCCAGATTCAGCAGAGCAGCAGCGCCGGCTGGCGCGCGCTGTACCTGCATTATGTGCTGCGCGGCGCGCTCGCCCTGCAGGCCGATGATCTGGACGAGGCGGAGTTCTGGCGCAACGCCGCGCAGACCAGTTACGACGGCGCGCGCACGCACATCGCCTTTCAGGTGCTCGACCGCACCCTGACCGGTCGCCGCCTGGTGTATACCGCTCAGCAGGCCATGAACGCCGTCGCCCGCCCCGCCGACCTGGGCGCGGTGCGCAGCGCGCTCAACGCGCCGCTGGCCGCCGACATGCTGGCCGGAGCCGGGCGCGCCGTCGAGCTGATTGAGGAGGCCCTGCGCAGTTGGTCGGATGGTGACTTCTACGCCACGCGCGGGGCGTTGGATGGCGCGCTGGAGCGACTTCAGAGCGCGGCGAGCGCGGCAGACCTGCGCATTGATCCGTTCCTGACCTGGCTGAGCGGCCTGCGCGACGCAGCAGCGGAGCTGCAGCAGGTGCGGCTGAGCGTCGAGCAGAGCGCCGTCACCACTAGCGCGGAGCCTGACCCGGCCCTGGCCGAAGCACTGGCCGCGATTGTCCAGGTGACGCTGGACAGGCTCGGCCCCGACCACGCGCACCAGGTACGCCAGTGGGAGGAGATGTACCGGGCCGTGCTGGAGACCTACACCACCCAGCGCCCCACCCGCCGCGAGAAGCTGGCTGCCTTCGACCGCCATTTCGCTTCGCTGTTCATCACCCGCCACCCGGCCTACCCGCTCTTCCGGCACTGGAAGTCGCTGGTCGAGCAGCTTCCGCCGGACGAAGCGGAAGATGACATGATCCACCTCGACGATCTCGCGCACGAGATCGCCGGGGCCAGCGCGCCCGCTTACGTGGACGGCGAGGACGCTGCCGCCGAGACGCGCGCGCCGGCCACCTCCAGAAGAAGATCCGCCGCCAGAGAGCGCCAGAAAAGCGACAGCCGTGTCTGGAACCGGGTGATCCTCCTCGCTGCTCTGCTCTTGGTCGCGGCGCTGGGCGTCGCCGCCGTGCGCTTCCTGGGCGCTGAGGATCGTCCGGAGCCTGCGCTCACATCCAGGCCAACTTCCGTCCTGGCCACGCTGCCCGCCATCGCGCCGCCCGGCACGCCGCAGACCGGGGTCGCCGGGCAGGTCACCAGCGCCCCGCTGCCCACGTCCAGCCCGGTGCCGCCCTCACTAACGCCGACCGCACCGCCCACCACAGCCCCCAGCGCCACCCTAACGGCGGAACTCACAGCTACCCCAACCACGGCGCCAACCGAAGAAGTCACGCCGTCGCTCACACCCACGCTGTTCGTGACCAGCACCCTGATGCCCAGCCGCACGCCTGCACCAGTCGTCGAGGTCGCGCCCGCCAGCAGCAGCACGCGCGGCGACCTGCTGGCCGGGCTGGCGCACCTGCCAGCGGAGAGTCTGCCTGGGCCTGCTGGCGCGCTGACGCCGAACGACGACGGCACGTGGACGCTCGCAGCGACGGACAGCGCCGGGCCGGCGCTCGTCGAGCTGTCGCCGGAGCTGCTCGGCACCCTGTTCCAGCCGGGCGTCGCCAGCACGCTGCGCCGGGCGGATGCCATTCTGGAGCTTGTCAGGTACAATCAGGGCGCGGTCAACGATGGCGGTGTCGCTTTCGGGCTGGGCGCGACCAATGGACTCGGTCAGCAAACCATCGGCCAGGTCCAGCTTGTGGGCACGAATGTCGTCAGCCTGGGGCTGAACCAGAATGGGCGGTTTCGCTCTTCAACCGAATATCCGCTGCAAGAGCCGCGCCTGACGCTCTCGGTGCGGCGCACCGATACCACCACGCTCAGTTTCTACGTCAACGACCGCTTGCTGGGCGATTCGGTGTTCCTGTTCCCGCAGAGCGAGCCGGTGACACTGCTGCTCTTCGCTTCCGGGGGCGATGTGGTGGTGCGCGTCCAATCATTTGTGCTGGACTACAGCCCGCGCGATGAGATACCCTGACATCCCGGCACGTGTTGAATGAGCAGTGTTGAGCAAAGCAGACGTATCATGACAGAGTCGGCCCAGGCGCTCAGCGCCTGTTTCACGCTTGGCAACTACATAGACACCTACGCCCCCGGCCATTATGCCCGCGTCCTGGAAGGGACGGACGAGCGCAGCGGCCAGCGCGTGGCCTTCAAGATCATGCGCCCAGAGCACCTGTCCGACGACGGGACGCCGCGCTGGGAAGCCCGCGCCTTCGTCAGCGAGGCCGATCTGCTCGTCCGCCTGGCGGGCGACGCAACGACCGTGCGCCTCTACGACTGCGGCTATGCCTCGGCGCAGCGCGAGCGCCCCGACTCCGGCGAGATTCTCTCGCTGGGCACGGACGTGGCCGCCTTCCACGAGGCGCTCTACCCGGCGCTGGCTCAGCGCTGGCGGCCTTATCTGGCCCTGGAGCTGTTGCCGCGCCATCACAACCTCTTCTACCTGATGAAGCCCAGTTCGGGCAACGGGCGGCGCCGCCTGCCCACCGAAGAAGGCATTGACCTGGCGCTGCAGTTCGCCGACTTCCTGCGGGCGGCGCACGATCAGCGTATCGTCTACCTGGATCACAAGCTGGAACACGTCTACTGGGACGGGCAGACGCTGCGCATCATTGACCTGAACAGCTCGCAGCTCGTTGAAGCGGGCACGCGCGCGCTCGACCAGTATTTCGCCCAGGACGTGCACAACCTGTGCGTGGGCATCCTCTACCCCATCTTCACCGGCCTGTCGCCCAAGAAGGGCGCGCTGCGGCCCCAGCCCGCATCGCAGGCAGAGGTCGAGCAGCGCTATGCCGATGTAGACCACCTGGATTTCGGCGTCGAGCCAACGCTCAGCCCCACCCTGCAAACCCTCTTGCAGCAGGGCGCGCGCCAGGAATTGGCGAACGTGGCCGCCCTGCGCGCCAGCATGGAGCGAGTCGCCGGGCGGCACGGTTGGGAGCTGCCGAACACGCACACCATCCCCGCCCTGCGCGACGCCCGCGCGCACGTGCGCGCGGGCCTGGCCGAGCTGCGCCAGGGCCAGGAGGCGCTGCGCCGCGCCCGCGATCTGCTGCTGGAAGCCGTCATCCTCGACGACATCAATGAGGAAGTTGAGGCCGAATTGCGACGCTTGCTGGCGCAGATCAACGAGGCGCTCAATCACCGGGTGATCCCCTAGCGCCCCCAGCAAAGGAGACGTGATGGCCGATCTACGAGAGCAACTCGAACACCTGCGTCGCCTGCTAGAAGCCCTGCCATCCAGCGCGACGGCCAGCGAGATCGCCCAGCTGGAGAGCGAAGCGCGCACGCTGCTCGCCCAGAGCAAAAACACCCAGTACGAAGCTGAGGCGCGCGAGCTATTCACCCAGCTTGCCCGGCACAGCGCCCCGCCCACGCCCGAAGCGGCCACCATCCGCGGGCTGCTGCGCCGCGCCCGCATTCGCATTGAGATCGCCGGCAGCGAAGACGACATTGACGAGGCGATTGACCTGCTGGCCGAGGCGCTCGATCTCGATCCCAACAACTCCGAGATTCACGAGCTGCTCATGGAAGCCGCCGAGCGCAGCCCGCACCTGGAGATGAAGGTGCAGGGTCTTCTGGAGCGCTACGATATTGATCCGGGGGCTGTCGGCGCTCCTCCAGCCGACGCAGCAGCGCCCCCGCGCGCTGAGCGCTCCGCGCCGCCGCCCCCAAACAATTTCGCCGCCGAATCGGCGAGCGGCGAGGCCCTGTCGCTGTCCGAAGTCTCCGAAGCGTACTATGCCGGCGACTATCAGCGCGCCGTAGACCAGGCCAACCGCATCCTCGCCGCCGATCCGGGCAACGTCCAGGCGCGCGAGTATCGCCAGAAAGCGGAAGATAACCTGCTGCGCGGCGTGGTGCCCGACCATCGCATCCCTTTCGACGCGCGCATCGCCTACAACCGCGCCAACTCACTGGTGCGCGCTGGCAACTATGATGAAGCCGAGCGTCTCTACCGCGAGGCGCGCGATCTGGCCGCGCGCGCCGGGATCAGCAGTTGGCAGGATGTGGAACAGGCGCTGCTCGACATTCAGGACCTGGCCCTGGCCCGCGAGCTTCTGGCCGAAGGCGATCGCCTGCTGGCTGCCGACGACTGGGAGACGGCGCTGCAGAAGTACGAGGGGGCGACGCGCGTCGTGCCCAACGATCCGCTCGCCCAGGAGCGCATCGAGCTGGTACGCCGTGTCCGCCAGCAGTTCGACCAGGCGACCGTGCAGCTTAACATGAGCAGCGGCCCGCTGAACGAGCGCGCCCGCGAATTGCAGCAACTGCTCAACACCCTGGCCGGGCTGCGCCAGTTGCTGCCGGGCAGCGAGCGCCTCAAGAGCCTGACGCGCGAGATCGAAGAGCGTATCGAGCACATCATCGCCCAGCTTTTCACCCAGGCCCAGGGCGCGCTGACGCGCGTCGAGGCCGCGTCTGTGCTCGATGAACGGCTGCGCCTGACGACGGAGGCCGTGCGCGCCCTGGAAGCAGCAGCAGACCTCGACCCGGCTAATGAGGACATCACCGGGCTGTTGCAGCGCGCGCGCCAGCGCGAAGCGGATATGGCCGAAGCCCGCCACCTCATCGAGCGCGCGTCGGCCCTCGTCGCTCAGAATTACGAGAACGAGCTGAGTCAGGCGCGCACCATGCTCGCCGGGCTGCGCGGGTACGCGCAAGATCCGCGCTATCGCATGGTCGTGGCCGACCTGCTCGCCCGTCACCTGGAGCGCGCCGAAGCCGCGCTCGACGAGCGCGATCCGGCGACCGCTCAGCGCTGGCTGGACACGGCCAAAGATGACCCCTTCCGCATCCTGGGCCGTCGCACCGACATCCTGCGCCTGGAAGCGGAAGTCCGCCAGATGCGGCGGCGGCAGTACGGCATCTACGCCGTCAGCGCGATCATCATCCTGGTTATCCTCGGCGCGGTGGCCGTGGCCACCGAACCCACCTGGCGGCCCATTCTCGACCCGCCGACGCCCACACCCACCGCCACCGCGACGATCACGCCGACGCCCACTGATACGCCAACGGTGACGCCGACGCCCACCGCGACTGAGACGCCGAGCATCACGCCGACCTACACCTGGACGCCGACGCCGACCGACACGCCAACCTATACCTGGACGCCGACGCCCAGCGATACGCCAACCCACACCTGGACGCCGAGCATCACCCCCACGCCGACCGACACGCCCACCCCCACGGACACGCCGACCCAGACCTGGACGCCGAGCATCACCCCCACGCCAAGCATCCTTTGCCTGGTCTTCGCCAGCAGCCAGGCGGTCAACGTGCGTGCCGAGCCAAGCCCGGTCGCCACGCGCATTTTCACGGTGGAGCTGGGGCAGGCGCTGGAGGTGCTGGAGCAGCGGCTTGGCCGCGACAACCAGCGTTGGTTTGAAGTGCGCTTCAGGGTGGGCCAGTCAACCATCGTCGGCTGGGTGCGCGCCGACTTGGTGCAGGAAGTGCCCGACGCGCCCTGCCCGACCTTTGGGCCGGCGCCGCGCCAGTGAAGCTCGGCAGGAATGCAAAGCGGCCACGCTCGCATGAGCGTGGCCGCCTGGTGGGTCGTACAAGACTCGAACTTGTGACCTCGTCGATGTCAACGACGCGCTCTAGCCAACTGAGCTAACGACCCGAAGTGCTCTTAGTATAGCGAGGCCGCACCGTTTTGACAAGGGCCGGAAAGCCGTTTCCGTCGCGCTGTGATTGCCCGCACGTGTGGCAGTAATTTGATGAACTCAGGCGGCGACATGCTATAATGCGCCCATCGCAAGGGGGCATTGGGGGAGCGGGGCAGTGAGCGAGCGCCCCGGTGGGGAGGTTTCCTGACAGCAGCAACTCGGAGCGGTGACGACCGATGCGCGAGACGATCCAGAACGCCCTGCCTTTCCTCACCGGCAGCCTCTTCGGGCTGGCGCTGCTGCTGATTCTCGTCTCTCTGCACCTGTTCCGTCGCAGCCGCACGGACGTCTTCTGGCGGCGGCGGCGCGAAGCCGGTCAGCGGGGCTGGAGACTGTTCGTCTTCTCTTTCGGGCTGATCATCTTCGGCAGCGTGTCCTGCGTGCTCACCCTGTTTTTTGGCGTGTTCGGCGAGGATGCCCCCGCCGACACAGGCACGCCACCAGCAACCCAGGCAGTCGCTCTCGGTGAGGACACGCCCAGGACGCTCGACGCCCTATCATCGCCCAC